>Ga0078972_1001289_pt1 | contig 92800 bp, 86 predicted proteins | sample YelNatPaOPGAMG01_FD_67568 | JGI IMG/M metagenome (GOLD analysis project Ga0078972, IMG submission 67568) | Hot spring thermophilic microbial communities from Obsidian Pool, Yellowstone National Park, USA - OP-RAMG-01 (SPADES assembly) (version 2) | ecosystem: Environmental > Aquatic > Thermal... | reverse complement strand
TGTCTCCAACAGCGGCATAGACGAAAGAATCCGCCCGAGACCTTTCGCATCAGCTTCATTCCCGGCTACTGCCACCGAAGCCTTTTGTTTCTATTGCTACTAATTACTGGGAATGCGCGAGATGTGTAGCGCAAAAATGAAAATTTCTGACAGCGTGTAGAAAGGATTAAATCCTGTTTTCTGAAAGTAATAGGCTTATGACCAGTTTTCTATATTTTCTGAAAGAAGAAAACATGAGCATGTTCACGGACCTGTACGAGCTGACGATGTGCGCAAGCTACTTCGACAATGGAAAAACGGGTCCTGCAACATTTGACCTTTTCATCAGACGGCTTCCTAGAAATCGGTCGTATTTTCTATTCGCTGGATTAGAGCAAGTGCTGAAGTATCTTGAAAATATACGTTTCACCGACGAACATATCCGCTACCTTAGAAAGCAAGGCTTCAACGAGGCGTTCCTCGAATACTTGGAAAGCTTCCGCTTCACAGGAGACGTGTGGGCGATGCCTGAAGGAACGGTTGCTTTCCCATGTGAACCACTTATCAGAGTGACAGCGCCAATAATCGAGGCTCAACTAGTCGAAACCTTCTTGCTGAACACTGTAAACCTGCAGACAACCATCGCCACAAAGGCTTCACGCGTCATCTCAGCCGCGAAAGGTCGACCCGTAATCGAATTCGGCCTCAGACGCGAGCACGGGATAGATGCAGGTTTGAAAGCTGCTCGCTGTAGCTACATCGCCGGCTGCCACGGCACGTCCAACGTTCTCGCAGGAATGGTCTACGACATACCCGTGTTCGGTACGATGGCGCATTCATTCATTATGGCTTTCGAACATGAGATCGAAGCATTTCGTGCCTTCGTGAAGACGTTTCCCAACAAGTCTACCCTGCTCATAGACACATACGACGACCTTAAAGGCGCCTTGAAGGCAGCCCACGTGGCTAAAGAACTTGAGGAAAAAGGGTGCAGGCTCGGCGGCGTACGTTTAGACAGCGGCGACTTAGCGGAAACAAGCCGGAAAGTTCGGGCATTACTGGACCAAAATGGTTTAGGCTACATGCAAATTTTCGCCAGCGGCGACTTGGACGAATACCGCATTGAAGACTTGATAAAAAAAGGCGCAGCTATCGATGCTTTCGGTGTTGGAACAAAAATGGGCACATCTGCAGACAAGCCTTACCTAGACGTAATTTATAAGCTTTCAGAAACCACAAACGCAAAAGGCGAATTCCTTCCGATAATGAAGCTTAGCAAGGGCAAAGTTACACTTCCAGGAAGAAAGCAAGTGTACCGCTTCAGAGACTCAAAAGGCCTGTTCAGAAAAGACCTTGTTGCTTTAGCCGATGAGAAAGTTGATGCTGAACCGTTGCTGATGAAAGTCATGGAAAATGGACGAAGAATATACAATTATCCCACGCTAAATGAAATAAGAAACCAGGCAGCGCAAAACCTGTCCATGCTTCCAGAGAAGTACAAAAAGGTCCGCGGCAAAGGCATCTATCCAGTAGAAATAAGCAAGGCACTGATGACCTTAGTAAGGCAGCTCAAGCGGAAACTACTGGAAGACACGGTTTAGGAATGCGTCTTTGACAATAGAGTTTTGTCAATCCTCTTGGACGCAAACGCGCGCTTTGCCCAGAGTAGGTTTTCCCGCACCCCTTGAAAAGTGAAGTTGGCAAACGCTTAAAAGCTGTTTTGTCAACTTGGTATTTGCGTTCGGGAAGGAACTGAACACTATGGAAAAGCATCCGGTCATAGTCTCTGTAGGTAGAACAAAGTTCGGAGAACATTACGGTTTGGAGCCTGAAAAGCTCATCGAGAATGCTTGGCTGGCAGCTTCAAAAGAATGCGATTTAGAACGGCGAAACCTTCAAGCCTGCTACATCGCCGACTGTTTTCTTCCGATCACTAATAAACTTGGTTTGGAGGAAGGGTTTCTTTCAGAGCTAACAGGGCTCCACGTTCCCATGACGGTTGCACGTTCCGTGACGGGCGCTTTGGAAACAGCATGCCACGCGATCCGTGCAGGCGTCTACGACGTCGTCCTCGTGGGCGGAATAGAGAAGATGACTGACCGATGGGACAAGATCCGTGATGACTTGATGCTCCTCGAAGATCCATGGAGTTACTATGCCGGAGGCACTCCTGAATCGAATCATGAACTGATGCTTCGTGCATATGTCAGGAAGTACGGTATAAAAGGCGAAGACCTCGAAGCTTTAAACCTTGCGTTGGCGCAGGTTTCAGTCAAGAATCATGAACATGCTCTGCGCAACGAATATGCACAGTTTCAGCGACGAATAACTGTTGAGCAAGTACTAAGTGCACGTAAAGCAGCAGGTAAACCCTTAGGAATCTATGATTTCGCTCCAGTATCCGACGGCGCCTCAGCGCTCATAGTTGCCAGCGAAGAAGCTGCGCAGAAAATGACCGACCTTCCAGTCAAAGTTCTAGCCTGCACTTCGGCAACGGACTACTTGAATTATCCAGCAAGGGACGATTTAACAGGCTTCATGTCTGCCAGAATTGCCATGAAAAATGCGCTTGAAACCGCACGCATAAGTCTCCATGACATTCAAATTGCCGAATTGTATGACCAGTCAACCGTGATGGAAATGGTTTCCCTTGAAGACCTCGGCTTCTGCGCGCCTGGAACTGCTTGGAGAAGCATTCGCGGAAGTTGCAGCGACTACCGAGGATACTACGATTTAGGCGGTCACAAGCTTTTCACAAACCTTAACGGCGGGCTGAAAGCCGATGGGAACCCCGTCGGCGCAACAGGCGGCGCCCAACTGTACGAGCTTTTCAAACAGCTTCGCGGAGAAGCTGGCGACCGGCAAGTCAAAGTTGACGAGCTACCAAAGTATGCGTGTTCGCTGGAGCTTGAGGGTTTCGGAGCGAGCGCGCGCATATGCATTCTTGGAGGACCAAAGGCGTGAGCAGCGAACCGATTGAACGTCGAGTTTCCTATTTGGGTGACAGGCTAAGGGCAAGCAAGTGCGGAATATGCGGGAAAGAATACTTTGAGCCGCGTGATTACTGTAGCAACTGCGGCAGAAAAAGCCTTGGGAAGATGTCGGATTTCGACTTGTTTTACGACAAGGGAGAACTTGAATTATGCACGCTTGTCACCGAACCAACGAACAAGTTTACTAAGCTTGGACGCTATGTGTATGGCATTGTATCCTTCCACAACGGCAAAATTCGTGTCCCAGGACGCCTTACAGACTGGTTAATCAAGAAAGGCGAAGACGTTGAGTTTTCGAAACTGGAAGGACGTGAGGTTGTGCCACGGTTCCGCCGCCGCTACTCGGTTGACAAGCAGGAAATCATACCCACAATTTCGTTGGCGTTCACGTTTGCCGACGAGTACTACTTGCATCAGGAATACGTACCTGTCAAACCAAAACACGAACATGAACTTCCAGGAATAGTGGGCTATGGCTTTTACACTTCGAGGTTCCGCATCAAGGAAGGCATCTTGGAAAGGGCTGTTCCCTTCATCGATGAAGACGCGATTACCGCTGCTGTGGAGTCAGGAAAACTCGCTCTCATACACTCAGGTGTAGAAAATACACGTGTCGGCAAAGTCTATGTGGGTTCAGAATCGAACCCGTACGCGGTCAAACCCATCGCCTCCAAAGTGGCTCAAGTGCTTAAGCTAGGCACAGAAGAAGAAGGCGTGCTGTCCGTTGACGCGGTTGACACGGAGTTTGCGTGCAAAGCTGCGTCAAGCATGTTTAAAGACGCTGTGGCGCTCGTTAGCTATCCGAAGTCAGGAATCGAGTACGCCATGGTAGTCGGCGCAGACAACTCTCAAGCAGCGCCAAGAGACTCTCCTGGTGGAGAGTTGGACCTTTTCGTAGGCTACGGTGGTACTGCATTCATTTTTGGAAAACAAGACGTCATCGCCGAAATTGAAGCTTGGTCTTCCTGCACCAGTGACACGCCAGACTTCTGGCGCAGAGACGGCGAAATCTTTCCAATGCATGGAGGAAGGTTCACAGGTGACCCTGCCTACTTCAAACATGTGAAAAAAGCCGCCACGAAACTTATGGAAAACCAAGGGTTGAAGTCTATTGACATTGACTACTTCGTGACACACCAGCCCAACCCACAGTTTCCGGCAAAGGTTGCACGAGAACTCGGATTCAAAGAGGAACAATATGCCGATTCACTTCAAGTCAGCAAATTCGGCAACACCTATTCAGGATGCTCACCAACGGGCTTAGCCGCTGTTCTCGACATTGCCAAACCAGAAAAAACCATACTGATGGTCAGCTATGGGTCGGGCGCTGGAAGCGATGCCTATCTGTTCAGGACAACAAACCAAATACTTGAAAAAAGACCACGGCAGAAACTCACCGTAAAGTATCAAGCAGAGAATCCGCATCTTGAATTCGTAAACTATGAAACTTACAGGCAGCTCAAGCTTGGAATGTAGGCTTGTCGCCTCCAGTCGCTAAGCAACAAACTTTCACGCTTAGTAACCTTAAATTTGCACTCCAAAACGTTCCACGGCATATAAATTCCAAGGAGGGTACAATGTAAATCCAATCCTGCCTGCAGACGCTGCTAGTGGGCCACTCGCAGAGTGTGAAGAAGAGGGTTATTCTGCTTGGGCATGTTGGGTCCAGCTTAATTCACGGAAATGTTGCAACAAAAGACTTCACAGAGAAAAGCGATAACCCATTGATTTTCCAGTTTTGCAGCTTTTTCATGAATTTTTTTGGTAAAAACTTATTAAAAGCCAAGCTTGATAAAGCGTAACGGAGCCTACAGCTTTGACGGCTACTGACGCGCTCAAAATCGTCTGTTCACCTGTTAAAGTGCTGAAGAAAGCTGTGCAGACCCCGAGCTACCTTACGCCTCTACTTGTACTTGTTCTGTTTGTGGTTGCGCAGTTCAGCGTTTCATACATAGTTCTGTCAAGGTCATATGTTGAGCAGACAGTGCCTACGGGCCTGAATGGTGACCTATGGACCGAGAACGCCACGTTGTGGAGTGTCAACGAGGGCGTAACAGTGCATCAGAACTTTTTGGACTACGTGAACGGCACATACTATGGAAACAGTAGCATAGAGTTTACGGCATTGAACAGCGAGATGATCCGTGCAGAAATACGGCTGCCTGAAACCTCTGTCGACTGCAGTTCTGATGGGTTTAGAAATGTTACTTTTCGCGTTAAGCTTTACCCCGGCGGTTCCACGGTGAAAAATGCGTCGCTGCGCCTACTTTCTCTCAACGACTCATATTTTGTTCATGATCTAACCGAGGAGTTTCAAGCTTGCTCCACTATGTATTGGAATAACATAACTTTGCCAGTTGGGGGCGGTGAATGGCAAACCGTTGGCTCAACAGCAAATTGGCAAAACATAACTGGCGTAGTTATTAACGTCGGTTTTAACGAGAGTTCAGTAACGCTGAGACTTGACGGTTTATTCTTCAAAAGCCGCTTTAGGACACCGCTGGAAATTAACGCAGCTTCATATCTTGCTAACTCTGTCTTGAACGCTTTTACGCAGTATATAATGCGTTGGCTTATACTAACGGGACTTGTTTACTTCATCCTCAAGGGTCTTAAAGTTGTAGTTTTGTGGAAGCCACTAATGGTTGCAGTTGGCACGGCGTTCATGACGCTTACGGTTCAAGCCATAGCAAGTATAGCCTTGGCGTGGCTTACGCTTCCACCGCTTTATTATCCTTTTGAGTACTGGGCCGGCGTTCCAGGCGAGTCTACCGCGGCGGAAACAAGACTTGTTGCCGCAGTAGCCAAGTTCTATCAGTCAAGCTTTATTCTGCAAGCGGTCGTATATGCGTGGCTCTTCGGGTTAACAGCCATCTTGGTCCATGAGGCTGCAGGCTTTAAATGGAGCCGAAGTCTCGTAGTTGCGTTTGGAAGCCTTTCCATAACCGTGCTGGTGGGCTTACTTCTAGGCTTCTGAGCAGGGGCTGTCTGCAAGCACTTTCGGCACAAAGTCGGAAAAGTCCATGCCACGCACTATAGCTTATGCCTTAATGTAATAATCTCCATGTGCAAGGCTTTCATATTCATGCTTCACGTATGAATTAGGCTGAGGGTTAATCCGCGATTTTGCTTTTCACAACGGCTGCTTTGAGCTATCCGCCTAGCACATGTACAAGGAGGCATGGCGCGATTTGAATTTGGACTTAACTTTTCCATCGGGTAAGGCTTATATTCATGGTTTAGTTTGCATTGACCGAAAACTATGGTTTTACCGGAGAGCTGAAAGAGCGTGAAAATCAGCGAGCTACGTGATGGAATGCGGAGAGTCAACGTTGAAGGTCGCGTTGTGGATAAAGGTGAGGTTCGAGAAGTAACCTCACGCTTCAAGGATGCAACCTACCGCGTGGCAGACGCCGTAATAGCTGACGAATCTGGAACGATAAAGCTTACACTTTGGAACGACCAGATCGACCAAGTTAACCTCAACGACAATGTTAAGATAGAAAATGGTTACGTGACAAGCTTCAAAGGCGAAATACAGCTTAACGTTGGAAAATTCGGAAAGCTGACTGTTCTTTGAGCAGCACCCGCTTCCTTCGTATTTTTCTTTCAATCCACTTCTGCATCTGTAGTTGTGCACACGCAACTTTTGAGTAATCCCGACATGAGCATTCGACATGATACCTCAGGCTATTCTCAGTTCTTCAAGGAACCCTGAAAGGTCAACCGTTGCGTAGCCTTCTTCATCGCATAGTTTCTGTTTTGCAGGCGGGTTTGCCAAGTAGAAGGGTATTCGGTTAAGTATGCGTTCCTGGAAGGTTGATTCCAGCTCGTTCTTGTAGAACACGCCGATGGGGATTCTGTCACCCCACTCCTGAGCCTTCATTATGGCTGCAACCTTTTTTTGGGGGTCTTCTTGCCAGTCATGTACAACGGGGTTGAAGCCTGATAATTCAAGCTTGTAGAGCCTTGGCTTGGGTTTTCCCGTCTCCTCGTCTATCAGGTCTTCGCCAGCGTACCATTCCTTCGTATTCACGTTGTTGTAAGTGGGACATGGTTGAAGGCAGTCTATGAAAGCGAGTCCCTTGTGCTGTATTGCCTGCTTAATCGTTTCCTTTAAGTGTTTCACGTCGTAAGCGTATGACCGCGCCACGAACGTGTAGCCCGAAACAATTGCCAGCCCTATTGGATTCACGGCTTCATTGATGTTCGGCGTAGGTAAAGCTTTTGTTTGTATGCCGAGCCGCAACGTAGGCGATGCCTGACCTTTAGTAAGCCCGTAAACACCGTTGTTATGCATAAGGTAAGTCATGTCCAGGTTCCGTCTTCCCGCGTTGACGAAGTGCCCAGCGCCTATGCCGAGGCCGTCTCCGTCCCCGCCTATTGCCAAAACTTCCAGCTCAGGATTAGCAATTTTAATTCCCATGGCAAAAGGCAAAGTTCTCCCGTGCAGTGTATGGACGCCGTAAGCTTTGATGTTGTGTGCTTCCTTGCCTGAACAGCCTATGCCTGACACAATTACAAGCCTATGAGGTTCAATGCCTAGTTCGGCAAAAGCCATGTGAAGCGCATTCATTATGCCAAAGTCGCCGCAGCCTGGGCACCAGTCTGCGTAAACTTCTGTTCTAAAGTCTGAGGGTTTAAGACCCAAACATCAACACCTGCCTTTCCGGCGCTTCATTTTTCAGGATTAACCTTAAGGCATTGTACACTTCAGTAGTTGTTGCAGGGCGCCCTGTGTACTTAAGCACGTGATAATGCGGCGCCAAACCGGTTTTTTCCCGGATCAATCCGCCAAGTTGTCCGGTGTAGTTGTCTTCCACGTCAATTATCCTCTTCTTTTCTCCAAGGACACGTTTCAAGTAAGCTGCAGGAAGCGGATTGACCATGCGGATTTGAATGAAGCCCAAGCTGAATCCTTCACTCGCAAGCAGGCTCAAAGCTTCAATTATGGCGCCCTTAGGCGACCCCCAGCTTACAACTATGTTCTCCGAGTCGATGTTGCCGTAAACATTGATCTTCTCAGAAAGCGGGACTTCTCTGTCAACGAGTTCAAGCTTGACCATGCGTTTCTCAACCATGCGCCGCCTGTTTAACGGTTCCTCACTTATGTGCCCAAACTCGTTATGTTCGTCGCCGGTGTACCAGTGTACGCCGTTCTTCGTGCCGAGGAAAACTCTTGGGGAAATCCCTGTCTCAGTGAACCTGAAACGCTTATACTCGCGCCCTTCAAGGTCCTTCTCCGCCAAGACTTCGCCCCTTTCAATCTTGAATCCTGCATAATTGAACACGGGATATGTCTGTGCACAGTTTGCCAGCGCTTTATCGATCAGATGGATAACAGGCATTTGATACTTCTCTGCAAAGTTGAACGCCTTAGCCGCATCGTAAAAACATTCCTCGATGTCGCCTGAAGCGATTATGATCCTTGGAAACTCGCCGTGAGCCGCGTGTAGTGCAAACCGCAGGTCTGCCTGTCCATGCCGCGTTGGTAAACCGGTGGCTGGTGCGCCTCGCTGGTAGTACGTAATCACCAATGGAACCTCGCTGTTGCCTGCCCAGCCTAAGCCTTCTACCATGAGCGAGAACCCTGGACCCGAGGTTGACGTTGCAGCTCGAGCCCCGGCAAGCGCAGCGCCAGACGCCGCGTTTACCGCAGCAATCTCATCCTCAGTTTGGATTACAACAATGGCTTCCTCTCCGTTACGTGTGTGCAGAACTTCATGTGCTTCGAGAAACTCGCTTTCATCAGCTGCCGGCGTAATCGGGTAATACGTTTGCACACGACATCCGCCGACGATTTTTCCCATAGCCACGGCTTGGTTACCTGTTAGAAAGATTCTTTCCTCATTCGAAGGCACCTGTGAAAGCGTGCGTTTAAAGCTGCCAAAGTGTTTCTCAGCGTAATCGTACGCATACTCCAGCGCGACAAGGTTCATCTGTATCGTCTTTTCGGGAAAAGTTGAACGAACTGCCTTTTCGACAAGCTCTCTACTGTATCTAAGAAGCGCAAACGAGGCGCCGACTGTCAACGTGTTTATTACCCGTGTGATCTTGCTGATTTTCTCTATCCCGAGTTTTTCACCAACCCCCTCAAGCAGTTCCATGTACGGAACAGCATATACGTGAATGCCACGTTTCTCCGCGTAGCGAAGGAAATCACCCAGTTTTTCGCCGACGTGTTCTCTGTCCATGAAATCGCGAAGCTCAACCCTGAATTCAGGAGGCAACGTTTGAATCGTTAAGACGTTCACGTCAAGTTGTTGCGCATCAACGATTATGCCCCCTCCAGAAATTACCTCACCCACGTGTCTCACAACAGTTTCAGCGTCGAATGCCGCCAGCAAGTCTACGTCATCTACGTTGGCAAGCACTTGTCTAGGGGCAACGCGCAGATGAAAATAGCTGTGCAAACCCTTAATGTTTGAATGGTATTCTCTCCTTCCAAAAACGTACAATCCGCCATATCCACACGCCTTTCCGAAGACGTTTGCGGCGGTGTCTACACCGCTTCCCTGCGGTCCACCAGCCATCCAATTTAAACCATTCTGTACCATTTCCTGTCTAATCCCTTTGAACAAGCTTGGGGCGAAATTCAGAAAAATCTACCCGCCTGTCGCCCTGCCGAACCCTATGCAACATTCACAACCGCTTGTCTCGCCACAGTAAGGGCAAACACAGCGGCACTCGTCTATAGGATTACCGCATCTTTCACAAAGAGGCATTTCGTCGACTTCGCTCAACAACTTCGCCCTAAAACATTAATTTAACATTTCTGCCGAATTAACCTTTCGGAAAAGACAAGTCAGCTAACCAGAATTCCTACATGCGACACATTGCAGCGAAATTAGCCCCGGGCAGGCGAAGGCTTTTTGCTGTGAAGAAACCGTCGAAAAGAACTTCCAAAGCTGACTGGCAGCACGTGCGAGTGTTGAGAAAGAAACCGCACAGAAGGCTTCGGAGATCATACAAAGCGCTTTTTGCATAGATTCGGCGATAAAGCTCGTGGTCGTAATTGCGAAGGTGCCAAATGATTCATATCCAAACATGAGGAAAAGGGGTGCATGAAAAAACTGGTAAGCTTATTGCAAGTATGGCTTTGGTCTCATCGTAGGAAGTCGTCGAATTGCCAGTAGTGTCCTTCTTCCTGCATGACGATGTCTTCGAAGAGTCGCCGCGTCGTGGTGTCTCCACGTTTTAAGGATTCTTCAATGATTTTCCTGTAGAGGACTATCGCGTAGTTTTCAGCTTCATGGTCCAGCCTGAGGAATTCCTCCGCTGTTTCACCGACTTTCGGAATAGGCTCAGGCTCGCTTACGGCTTCGCCTTCGAGAAGGTATATTCTCTCCGTGATTTTTTCCAAGTGTTCCATTTCAACCATGAAAATGGGCTTAAGCATGTCACTTACAACTTTAGCTTTGTTTGCTTCAGTTATTACTTCAAGCGGTGTGTTCTTGGTTCTCAACGCGAGCAAGCTTGCCTTTTCATGCTGGTTCGTATACTGAACGATTGCAGAGATCTCTGCGGCTACTGCCTTGTTAAGGAGCGTAAAATAATCCTCTGAGAAGATCTTTCGCCAGTCTGAAAGCGACATTTGCGACTCTCCTGTTTCATCCTGCACGTTCACGTACTCTTGGAACTTGAAAAGGTGCTTCTCTTCTTCGCCGTAAATTTTTTCGAACAACTCGCGTGTTTCTACGTCGCCAACTCTGCCAGTGGAATCGATGATTTTCCGGTATAGAGCAAGCGCTTCCTCTTCGGCCTTGACACCGTTTCTTGCAAACTCGCTTATACTGTTCCCAACGTTAACTCTGTTAGCCTTCGTCGTTGCCGTTCCGCCGAGATAGTAAATTCGCTCCATAACCGCAGCAGCATGCTTCATTTCTTGAATGGCAAATTCACGAAGAAACTTGCCGACAGCATCGTACGTCGTCTTATCCAACAGAATGTTCTCGGAAAGCGTCCTACGAATGAGCTTCTCCATCTTCGCATGTTGCAGCATGTATTGAATCGAAACTTGCAACTCACGCGCCACAGCTTGGTTCAGAAGGTCAATGTATTCAGACGAAACTTCAACTGCCATAACGATTCACTCTCACAACAAACACATATTAAATGGCAAACACCGTATAAAAAGCTTATTAACCTTGCAGCCCCGCCATCATCAGAAAGCACATGTTTGGGCAAAGCTCTGAAGAGACATCGTTAGCCATCCCGTTCTAACATGCTGCAAGCACATGCACGAGTGAATGAATAGATCAAACCAGAACAATGCTTGAACAACGTAAAAACTTTTCACATTCAATCAGTAGCGCAAACAAACTGAAAAATCAAACCGTGAAAGGAATTAAGAGTCGACAGTTAATTATTAAAACAGTCGAAAACGCAGAATCGACAACAGGCACAGATAGAATGAAATCATCCCATCGAATAACTCGTAAAGCAACTTGTGGTTTTCAGAGCGAGCCGACCAATCGGAAAAGTCCACACAGCTCAGTCGAGTAGACGTATGATTGAAGTATGATGACTCGTAATCGAAGGCAAGTTTGCCCTTCCCAATATAGTTCTTATAACGAGATGCCTAATTCCGGGGTTCGCGCTGTATGTATCCCTCTTCCAAGCACAGCGTATTAAATGAATAAAGTTAAAAGTTTTTGTGCGGTTATGACTATTTGAAGGGCGAGTATTCTGAAAGCTGTGGTTTATCATAGTCCAGGCGACATTGGGATAGACGGAGTGTCTGAACCAAAGGTTTCGTGCAGAAGCGTTGGTGTGAAGTTTAAGGCGGGAAGCATTTGCGGAACTGCCCTTCACTTTTACCATGGCGAATGGCAAATCAGGCTTGGCACGATAATCGGTCATGACGGTTGGGGCGTCAGAGATGATACCGGAGAAAGAGTTATTATGGTGCCGGTTGCCTACTGTGTTGACACTCTCCACGGCTGAAGCCGGGAGATTCTTGCACACAGCCCCTTCAACGCTTCGGCGCACATATGTGCCGGCATTCATCCCTTCATGGTTCTGGAGCTATCTGCAAGGGCTGAGCCACCAACCCGTTAACGGCTTCTTCAAGCCTGAAGAAACCCTATATTTAATGCTCAAACCTCCCCGCCTACCTCGGCTTGAAGCCTTATTCGAGCCTTTCAAGCATCCAAGCCACATCCAATGAGTTGATGGAAGATTGAGAAATATAAATCTAGCAGCGATTCATCCCACCGTTAAAACCGTACGCTTTCTCGCCGAAAGATGGTGTAAATGCTACTTTTGCCAACGAGGTCTGCAGACGTACTGCGAGCGGTACAGCTGGTTTATGGGGATCGACAAGGATGGCTTTTTCGCAGAAACTGTGGCCATGCATCGGGCGAGTTTGATTCCAGTTCCTGACGGCGTCAGCGACCTCGAAGCCGCAGTCATCGAGCCCATAGCCCTGGCAGTCCGTGTATTTGACCTGCTCAAACCTGCCGTGTGCGACTGGGTAACGGTGATCGGTCAGGGACCTATAGGTCTGTTGATAACTCAAGTAGCCAAGCTGAAAGGCTGTAGAGTGGTCGCGGCTGACATGTGGTCGAACAGGCTTGACCTTGCTCGCAAGTTCGGGGCCGACGAAATCGTGAATGTGCAGGGCGAAAAACTTGATAGAAAGGTTGGAGAGATTACAAAACACGGCTCAGACATCGTGGTCGAAGCCTCTGGGTCTGTGAGTGCAGTGCAACAAACGCCACGCCTTGTGAGAAAGGCTGGAAAAGTGGCTTTACTCGGAGAGTTCGAGGGACGAGTTGACTTTGGACGTGCTGGTGACGCCTTATTTTTCGCAACTTACCTTTCTCCAATCGAGTATCCCACAGCCGTTAAACTTGTCGCTGAAAAACTTGTAGACGTAAAAAGCTTGGTCACGCATCGTTTCAGAATTTCCGACTTTGAAAACGCATTGAGGACAGCAAGCAACTTGAATGAGAAACCTGTGAAAGTAATAGTCACAGCGTAGCTGCGCACTTAAAATAATCTTAGTACACTATTCATTGGAACCAGGAATGTTTCATATCCAATGCTGAAAGGACTCAGTGGCCTGTCATGCCTGCTTTTCACATTTTCCGGTAGGGGACGGCGATAACGGTGACTAAGACCAACGCCGCCAAGGTAAGGACACAAGTTGTGTGCTCCGGTATTGCTGGTGACTCTGCAATTGCAGTTAACGAAACTGAATCGATAAGGAAAACTTTTCCGTCAGCCATCATCAATGGGTTTCGCGTGCCAAGATGCAGATAACTCCAGAAGATGCTTCCGGTGTCAACAGCGACGCAGTGCACGTATTTTTCTCCAGCCACATAGCGCTTGAATTCGGCGACAACTGGCCGAACAACCATGAAGTTTCCATCTTGCATCTCCGTCTTCCAGAGAATCTGACCGTTATCTTGCTTTAAAGCATATACAACTCCATTTACCATCACAACGAAAATGTAGGCGCCCAGGCCGGGATTTGAACCCGGCTCTTGTTGCAGAGCGCCAAGTCCCTGCAATGTCCAGCGGGCGACAGCCGCTTATACTATTCCGGCAGCAGATTCGTGCCGTGACCGGACTATACTACCTGGGCTGTCTATGAGTTGGCCTAAGCGCCGCAACAATACATGAGTTTTTAGCTAATTAATCTTTCTCGGGAGAACTTGTTTCCTGCTTTGAGTTCAAGCTTTGGGCGGAAAGCATATGAAACAGCGTGCGTAGATGAGAAAGCGTAATGTGTGCGGTTCACTCGTCCAGCCATTCCACGCCGACGCTGGAAGGCTGGTTGTCTACTGCGCTTGAGCGTTTAGGCGCTTCAGTTGGTTCGCTTGATCAGCTGTCAGTGCATGCTTCGAATAGTAGCCTTTGCGTTGTATGCAAGGGTGCTCGTTTCTTGTGCGGGAAAGCGCGTTGTCCAATCATTGTTAGGATGAACTATTTCTTGAAGACTATGCCTATAGTTTCGAGCGAGTCGATTTGTGGTGCTTCGCCGCCTGGAGTTTTCGTTGGTCGCGTTGGCTACCCGTTTGTATATGCTGGGCCTCTTGTTCCTCCGGTGAGCGAGAACACTGCGCTTTTTGATCTGCCTGAAGGCTGGTTTGGCAGGTCGATCGATGAAATCGTTGGTTTTCGTTCGTTACTCGTTCGAGGAAAGCATCGCATTCACGTTAAAGAGTTCGAGAAGGCTGGAAGAATAGTTGAAGCCACTAGGGAATTGGCGTTGGCAGCCGACAGTGTTGAAACGGAGCTGAACCTTGCAAAGAAGCCGCGTGGTTCAATTTTACTGGACGACGAGGTTCAACCTTTTGGTCCCTCTGCACCAATAAAGGAAATTCATGTTGGAAACGTTCGTTTTGACGCGCAAGTTGAGAAGGCTTACTACGACACTGACCTTCCCGCAGCTGAGGCCGTTGTTGAACTTTACCGCAAAGGTGTGGCTGTATCGAAGATTCAGAAGGCTTTCAGCGTAGGCGCTTTCGGCGTCGGCAAAAAAAGGCGTTTCGTTCCAACGCGATGGAGCATAACGGCTGTTGACGACACAGTCTCTAAAACCTTGTGCGAAAACGTTAAGGCATGCCCCGAAGTCGACGAGTATAGAGTCTACGAATCGCATTATCTGGACAACGTCTTCGAAGTTCTCCTTGTTCCAGGCCGATGGAGCTATGAGTCGATTGAGGCATGGTATCCAGGCACGGTTTGGAATCCGCGAGGTAAAAGTGCAGTCATGTTCTCAGATTATGAGGGCAACGAGGGACGGACTACATACGCGAAGATCGGCGGATGCTACTACGCTGCACGATTAGCTATCTGTGAGCGGCTCGTCAAAGAACAGCGTCAAGCCGCAGTCATCGTCCTTCGGGAAGCACGGCCAGGCTACATAATGCCCGTAGGTGTATGGCAGGTTCGAGAAAATGTTCGGAATGCAATGCGCCAAGAACCGCGAAGGTTTGGAACGTTGAATGACGCCCTGAAACATATCGCAGGCAGGTTCGAAATTCCACTCCAGCGATGGATCAGACAGAGTGTAATCTTGAAAACCCTGCTTTTCCAGCGAAGAATAACTGACTATTGAACTGTAAACATGCTTTTAAGCTTCGCCGCATTCGCTAGCGAATCCAAACGACCTTCACAATAGCGGACACGTATGTGTGATTAAAAACTACAAAAGCTAGCCAACTGCAAGTGTTGCAAGGATGACCGCTGTTCACTCTACTTTCTCTTCGTGTAGTTCCCTAAACCGTTCCATTGCATAGTTCACAATTTCCATAGCTTCCTCGGCATCTTTCCATTCGCGTGCCTTTGCCCATTTATGCGGTTCCAAGCGCTTGTAAGTTTCAAAGAATTCTTGGATCTCTCGGCGCTTATGCTTATGAACATCCGTGATTCTTTTGTACCCTTCAAAGCGAGCATCGTTGACTGGCACACTAAGGATCTTTGCGTCAAGTCCCTCTTCGTCCTCGATGATTAAGGCGCCTATCACTCGGACCTTAAGGATGCATCCGACTTCAAGCGGTTCATAGCTGAGCGCCATTATATCCAAGGGGTCGTTGTCGTCAAACCATGTTTGAGGCACGAAACCGTATTCCACAGGGAAAACAACAGAGGAAGGGATTATCCTATCCAAAACGAAAGCCTCCCAATCGAAGTTGTACTCGTACTTATCCCGCGAACCAGTTGTGACTTCAATAACCATGTTTAACAGCTCAGGCGGCTTATCCCCAACAGGAAGTTCTCTCCATAAATTCAAGAGCTCGTTCACCTTTATCTATGCGAACACAAGAATGACGGAGAATTTAATCCCTTCGGCGGAAAGGTTTCATCTGAAACGATTCGGCAAAGCCTGAGCCCATACGTTTTCATACAGTAACGTACTATTTGGTAGGCACGTCGTATGAGAAAGCTACGCGTATAGAGCTCCTCATAATATTGCTTCGACATGAGCGGCAATGTGAACTACCACCCCCTAAAGGAAGTGGCTTCCTGCTTCCACGACCAGACTCGGTCCTCATCCACTCCAGAGCGCAGTTTCCCGTCAACGGAAACGTTTCTTCGAGTCACGTCTGGAAGGCGGGTTACGGAGGTCTCAGTCTCCACAGGCGTAAATTCGGCCTGTCCCATGCCTAGTGAGGAATAAGTATGAACGAAACAGAATATAAGCGTGTCGGCTTTCATCCCAACCCTGAAGGATGGGGACTTCCCGCCGACACAGTTAAAAGCTTGACTCGCGCTGCATCTACATGCAGCAGCGTTGGATTTCAGAGGCAGAATCCTGCGTCTTGCAAGTTAAGCGGAAGTTTTTAGTGGTTAAATTCCAGATTCCAACGGCTTTATACATTTATAGTTATTCATGGTTTGACGTCCTACACCCAACAAGTTGGGTGACTTCCAAGTTTGGTTCAGCCCGCCTATCAGAGCGGTGTTTCATGGAAGCTTGCGAGGTTGCGTATTTTCAAGTTGCTGTTGTTTAAACCCACTTTTCTCCACCGAAGTCAGGCGGAACGCCAGCAACGTCATATACGCTTACGGGCTACGTCACATGACATCCGTTGCGGGTCAGCCCGTCTAAAGGCATGTAGCCTAAAAACCTCTCAAGCGCACTCAGCACCAGAACAAAATAGGATGGAAAACATTAAGGTTTGTGCAATCCATCCACCGAATGAATTCAGTAGTCTTCTTGCGACAGTCTTATAAAGCGATGAAAAAGATAGCTCGATTGAAGACTTAAAAGTTTCGGCGAGGACGCTTTAGTTAATAAACTCTTCAAGCTTTTTGTCCAAGTCTTTTCTTAGCGTTTCAGCGCATTTCGTCGGGCTTAACGTTTTGTACTGTAAGTTGAGCGTTTCAAGCAGTCTATGCGCGTCTTTAGCTAGGTTCGGCGCCGCTAAGACGCCGCGAACTTCACGGTTGATTTTTGATTTTATTGCTTCTATGTATTTCGCAAGTTGGAGTACTGCTTCTTTGCCAGCGGTTTTTCTCTTAATTTCAACGACTACAAGTCTACCTTTTTCGTCTTCGCCGTAAACGTCCACAAACCCAGGTTCAACCTTTTTCTCGTAACTTATAGGTTTAAACCCCTCTTCAAGCAAGGAGGGCTTAAGCAAAATCGCCCTTTGCATGTCTTCCTCGCTTGCATTAAGTACGAAGCCTGCTGAATCTTTGAGGCTAAATGCAGCAGCAAGATAAATACTGGTGAACGTGACTCTGACGTGTTCGAGAGGCTTCCGTCTGATGGCCTTGACTTCCAGAACGCTGTTTTCCTTTCGTGTATGAATTATACATCCAGACGGCTGCCAGTTAACGGGCTCATACCCTAACGGCCTGTGAACAAGGATTGCGCCGTCTTCTTTAACTATCAAAATTCTTTCGCCAGCGCCTAACGTGGATTTGGCTCGCCCCGCATAGTGCACGATGCAGTTGCCCACCAGTATTAGTGTCCACTTCTGGGACAGGGCTTTCTCTACAAGTGCGTTTGCCTCGTCAACGCTTGGATTTGAAAGTGTCATTGTTTTGCTTGGAGCTCGCATCTACAGTCGCCAGTACCTTTAGAAAGCACTATTGTACATAAGACTTCCTTGGTAAGTTTGAATTGAGCGGGCAAAAACAAAAACGCAGCGTGATGAAACGCTACGATTTAACTGCGGAGATTTACGACTCGCGGTATTCAAAGGAGCAAGAAGCCAAGTACTCATCTGTCTTCGAAGGTTTACGCTTGCCCGTGCAGGGACGCGTGTTGGATGTTGGATGCGGTACGGGCTTAATGTTTGACTGGGTTGTTCACCGCGCTGAAACTGTTGTAGGCTTGGACATCTCCCGTGGAATGCTGTTGAAGGCACGCGAAAGAGCGAAGGGGTATACAAATGTACATTTAGTTCAAGCCGACGCAGACCATTTGCCTTTTCAGACTCACATTTTCAAAATGGTTTTTGCGTTTACTGTGCTTCAAAACATGCCTGAACCTGGCAAGCTACTGGATGAAGTTGTGCGCGTTGCTACTGTTGACTCGCTTGTTGTAGTAACAGGTTTAAAGAAGGTTTTCGAGGCAGAAGCCTTTAAACGTTTTCTCGCGTCGTCGGACTTAACTTTACTTAAGCTTTTAGACCGCGCCTACCTGAAATGCTTTGTGGCTGTATGCTGCTTGAACGCTTCACGTTTAGCTGCAGCGTTCAACCAAGCGTTTTCGAATGCTTTCAACATGTGAATTTCCAAGGTTGCCAAGCAATATTTATATCATGAAGAGTTCACTGAAGCATTCCAAGCATACATTCACGATGCGTTGAACGTTTCTCGACGCACATGTAGCTTGGTGAAGTAATAAATGCCGTTGAAAACCGTTAAGAAAGATGCGGCAGACAAGCTGACGTTGCAGTGGATTCTGCATGTTAAGGACTACAAACTTACGCTTGACAGGAACAGGTGTGTAGGTTGCGAAGTTTGCAGCCTGGTTTGCCCGAAGGATGCAATCAAACTTGAAAAGCAGCCTAAAGCCGTTGGAAAGAAAGCTCAGAAGGCTCATGTGGACGTTGACGTAGGAAAATGTAATTTCTGCGGCATATGTGACGTATTATGCCCCTACGGCGCGATTAGGCTGACGCTGAACGGGCAGCATGTACTTCCAGTCATTGAAAAAGAAAGCTTTCCCGAAGTCCACCGTGAGATAAGCGTGGACACGCGGCTTTGCCCAAAGGATTGCCGTGAATGTGAAGCTGTTTGTCCGCTTAACCTGATAAAGGTTACTCGTGTGACCTTCGACGGAAAACCTGTCGTTAATCTCGAAGAGTTAAGTCCAAGCCAACTGAGACGTGTGCAGGTTAGATTGGAAGTGCAGAAAGAATATTGCCCAACTTGTCGGCTGTGCGAGTTTAAATGTCCCCCAGGCGCCTTGAAAGTGCGCAAGTTTATGGAGGGCCAAATCGCGATTAACCAGCAAGCCTGCCCAGAAGGCTGCACCGACTGCCTAGATGTATGTCCAATTAAGGGTGCACTGTACCTTTCCAGCGTCGACAACAAGGTTCACGTAGACGAGAAAATCTGTGTCTACTGCGGCGCATGTAAGGTTGTTTGCCCCGTTGAGGGCGCGCTTACACTACGAAGAACCAAAGTTATTCACTCGCCTGTTCGCTCAGGTGCATGGAATAAGGCCCTTGAGAAGCTCACCTCGCCAGCAGGGCTTGTCAAGGAGTTGAAAGCAAGTAGTTCAAGAAAAGCACGCGAAGCCGTGTCTAAACGCTTCGTGACTGAGGAGGCTATACGATGAGCGCCACAAATATTGGGGGTCAGAGTGAAAAAGAGGGGCTTCGTATAGGTGTTTTCATCTGCGACTGCGGGCTGAACATTGCAGGCACATTGGACATGAAGGAGCTTGTAGAATATGCCCGAACGTTGCCGGACGTTGTGTACGTTAAGGAAAACCGGTACACATGTGCCGACCCTGGACAGGAAGAGATAAGGAAAGGCATAAAGGATTACAGGCTGAACCGCGTTGTAGTCGCCGCCTGCTCACCGAGAATGCATGAGGCCACCTTCAGACGTACAGTTTCAGAAGCCGGATTAAACCCGTTCCTGTTTGAGATGGCTAACATCCGTGAGTTCTCTTCGTGGTGTCACTCAAGCATGCCGAAGGAAGCTACTGAAAAAGCCAAGGACCTTATTCGTATGGCAGTGGCCAAGGCGCGTCTTCTTATGCCGCTTCAAACCATTGAGGTGCCCGTTACAAACAAGGCGTTAGTTATAGGCGGTGGCATCGCGGGCATGAACGCAGCTTTAGACTTGGCTGAAATGGGCTTCAAAGTATACTTGCTCGAAAAGACTGAAAGCATCGGCGGTCACATGGCGCAGCTAGACAAGACCTTCCCAACCTTGGACTGTTCAATTTGCATTGAAGGACCAAAGATGGTGGATGTAGGTCGACATCCGAACATCCAGATAATCGCCAACGCAGACCTGCTCCGCGTCGATGGTTATGTTGGCAACTTCAAAGTCAAAGTCAGAAAGAACCCGCGTTACGTGATTGCTGAACGCTGCACAGGCTGCGGTGAATGCAAAGATGCTTGTCCGATAGAATACCCGAATGAGTGGGATATGAACCTTGGCGTTCGAAAAGCCATCTCCGTACCTTTCGACCAAGCCGTACCCTTGGTTTACACGATCAACAAGGACTACTGCATTGAATGCTACAAGTGCATCGATGCCTGCGGAGCCAGAGAAGCTATAAATTTCGACCAGCAGCCTGAAGAAATCGACATTGAGGTAGGCGCCATAATAGTTGCAACAGGATACGACGTTTACCTGCCTTATGACATGCCACTGCTCGGATACGGAAAGTACCCAAACGTGATCACTTCGCTCGAGTTTGAAAGGCTCATCCTAGCTGCTGGTCCAACAGGAGGCAAGGTAGTTCGCGCCTCAGACGGGCAGAAGCCGCATTCCGTTGCGTTCATACAGTGTGTGGGCTCGAGGGACAAGAACAAGTATCCCTACTGTTCAAACTACTGTTGCATGTACACGCTCAAGCATGTAGTCCAGTTAAAAGAGAAGTACAAGCAGGACGTGGAAGTCTACGTTTTCTACATGGATATGCGAAGCCCAGGAAAAGGCTACGAAGAATTCTACGACAGGGCAAGGACGCAAGGCGTGAACTTTATCCGCGGGAGAGTAAGCCGAATCGAAGAAGACCCAGCCACGCATAACCTGCTACTCTACGCTGAAGACGCAAACCTTGGACAACCAATCGAAGTTGAAGCTGAAATGGTTGTTTTAGCCACGGCGTCAATACCCAAGAAAGGGTCAGACGAGATTGCGCGGATAATCAACTTAAGCCGCGGGTCAGACGGCTTCTTCATGGAAAGCCATCCCAAGCTTAAACCGCTTGATGCACCCACCGACGGCGTCTTCCTAGCAGGTGCATGCCAAGGACTGAAGGACATCCCGTACAGCGTCTCTCAAGGATGCGGTGCAGCGGCAAGAGCTGCCACCGTAATTTCAAAGCCTAAATGGAAGATCGAGCCAATAATCTCGGTTGTTGACCCAAGCAAATGCAGAAATGTCACAGCAAAGTGCGGCATATGCGCGGAACGCTGCCCATACGGGGCCATTAAAATCGAAGAGAAAAAACCTGCCGAAGTAATCACCGCCATGTGCCACGGCTGTGGCACATGCGTGGCTGAGTGTCCATCTGACGCCATAACGCAGATGCACTTCACTGACGCACAAATTTTGGCGCAGATCCGCGCTGCACTTGAACGTGATCCCGAAGACAAGATTCTGGCTTTCCTGTGTAACTGGTGCAGCTACGCCGGCGCGGACTTAGCTGGGACAAGCCGGTTCGAGTACCCCGCCAGCATTAGACCCATACGCGTCATGTGCTCAGGCAGGGTTGACAGAGACTTCGTACTTGAAGCCTTAAGACTTGGCGCAGGCATGGTGCTGGTAGCCGCATGTCATCTGCCATATGACTGCCATTACATAAGCGGCAACTGGAAGATGAAGGCGCGGATGGATGCCCTGGCGCCGATGCTTCAGAAGCTTGGAATGAGCGCTGAAAGGTTCCGTGTGGAATACGTCTCTGCAGCCGAAGGCGTCAAGTTTGCAGAATTAATCCGCGAAATGGACGCACAAATACACAGCCTAGGCAGGGAAAAGATAAAGGCAGAAAACGCGAAGCTTCGCCCGATAATTGAAAATATGCTTAAGCGTAAGAAGTAACGCGCTGCCGTTCAACATGTGCACAGTTGTTATAAGGCGTAAAATTAAAGGAAGACTAAATGTTTCTGAAATATCACGTAACCAGCAATATCGATAAGAAACAAAGAAACAATTTGCCTCCAGCTTCTGTAACCCTCGACTCTTGCAGATACACTTCCACACGCTGCGCCATTGGAAACTGACAACTTACGCTCACCTGATCAAGGACCCGTTTCAGGTGCAGTTGTTTGCAAGGCATAAGGACATGAAAAGCACGACGCGTTACATACACCTTGAAAAAGCAATTTACAACGCAAGCGACAACGACGAGTGGTCTGTCAAAGCCGCCAGAACTGTAGATGAAGCGGCAAAGCTCATAAGTGTGGGCTTTGAGTACGTTACGGAAGTTGAGGGGTTTAAGCTCTTCCGAAAACGTAAATAAAGTTGGACGATTTCCTGTAGGATTGGACGATGAAGAAATCGAGGTACAAAGACGCTTTGCGGATGACCTCTTTTTCCGCTTCTGAGTCCTTTTGTAGATTGAGTTCACTGCCTGCGTTAGGCTCATGCGCTTTTCCACAAACGCAGTGTTGCCTACTTGTTTTGTTTGATGAATTTCGGGAAATAAAGAGGCTGTTGTGGGCTTTGACTTTTACTGGGCGTGTGCTTAGCGGTCACGTGAGCCTGTGGCGTAGGCCCAGATGCTGACGAGCACGAGCGTTAAGCATGCGCCGGCGAAGCCCGAGACGAGGAATCTGACTTGAACCAGCTGTGGCAGAACCATCATCAGCCATGGAATTACGTAGTCGGCTGTAAGCTGTGCGATCACTCCGGCGATGAAGCCTAGTATTGCAACTAACCCGAAGACTTTTAACCTTTCACCCATACAGTTTCACCTTCAAGTTTTAGGAATGCCTACGTCTTTCTTTTTAGTCTAACTAACATGTTTTTGTCTAATCGCCTAAAATGTTTATTTGTTTCTTGTCGTTTTCCGTTTAAACCGCAAAAACGCTTTTTTGGAACGTATATCTCTACGTATATACATGCGTGTTTTCGACATATTAACAATGCATAAGATTCTGGGCTGCATCCTTTGTGTTTCGGAGGTAATAGAATGTCCGAAAGATTCGCTAAGAAGTGGGAAAGCAAAAGAGATGAGCAGCCGTTCACGAACCGCATCAAGGATGCTGTCAAGCCACCAGGTCCGCTGAAGCCACGCTTAGACTTTGCCGTCCGACGTATTGAACTCCAAATCCAGAAACTCGACCAGGCGACAGACCGGTTTTCGCAGAGGGATAAAGCAATCTTTTCGCGGATCGTTGATGCTTACACGAAGCATGACACTGCCCGTGCAAACGTCTTCGCAAACGAGCTTGCCGAAGTAAGGAAAATGGAACGCCTGATAATGAACGCGAAGCTTGCGCTTGAACAGATTGTGTTAAGATTACGAACAGTCTCAGAACTCGGCGACGTAGTGTCCACGCTAGGGCCAGCCGTGGGCGTGTTACGCTCCGTACGCTCAGGACTCGTAAGCGTGTTCCCTGAGGCAGAAAACGAACTTGGAGAAATCGGCAACCTGCTCAGCGGCATAATGATTGAAGCCGGTCAAAGCTCAGGCATGACGTTAAACTTTGACGCTGTAAACGAGGATGCAAGCAAAATACTAGCCGAAGCTGCAACAGTGGCTGAACAACGGATTAAAGAGAAGTTCCCAGAACTCCCGCCAGGCATGCCTGCAGTTTCTGCACCGCAGACAGAGAAGACTACGGAAAGCTTCTAAACGATACTGAAGGAGGCAAACCATGTCAAGCAACTCCAACCTTTTTCTTTCCATTGGAAAACCTGTCAAGGACGAGTACGGTCGCCCTGTCGGCAGAATAATCGCGTATGCCACAACACCCAGTGGAAAGTTTGACGCGGCTTTTATCGAGTTAAGTGACGGCAAATTTTCCAAACAGCCAATTGAATACTTGACTTTCAATGGATCTGAAGTTCTCTTCAACTCAAAGATTAAGTCGCAAGCAAATGTTTTCTGCGACCAAATTCCATTCATCTGGCGCAAGGACCAAGCGCTGAAAGACCTCGCTGAAAAGAAAAAGATCTCACCAGAACTCTATAATGAACTTCACAGCAATTTTGACAGCGCGCTGAAACAACTGCGTAAAGACGCCCAGGTCCTGCTTGAAGAAATCGCGATTGAACTTAGTCGATGCAATGAGGAAATAACTGCATTAAACTACGCCATCGTCCACCTTGAACTTGAACATGAAATTGGGAAGATCGCTGAAGAGGCCTACAAATCCTCCTTTGCAGTGCTTCAGGAAAGCCTCAAACGCGTGAACAGCGAAAAAGCAGACTTGGAACAGACAAAGAACAAGCTCTCAAACATTCTGTTAGGCGAAAAAGTCGAGTCCGCATCGAAGCCGCAGACACTGCCCAAAACTGTGAGTGAAGTTCCAGAGCTTCCGGAGCCGCCAGTGGTCGTTTACGTAAAGGAAATCGGAAAAGCAGGAATATAACTTTAGACATAACTGTGGGCGGAGGGAGCAACCCGTGAGAGGCTTAACAAACCCGACCCCTCCACCTATAAAAGAAGTTGCCGCCAAGTCGATCTATACTCTACGGGTTCAACAAAATAAGCTGGAGCAAGCAAGCTATCGACTGAAGGAAAGAGACCGCGTACTTTTCGAGTCATGCATGCACGCGCTCAAGTGCAATAACAAAGAGAAAGCTGCGATATGCGCTAACGAAATTGCAGAGGTTCGAAAACTTATAAAATTCCTCTACAACGTTCAACTCGCCATTGAACGCGTGATTCTGCGACTTGAAACCATAAAGGAGCTCAGCGAAATCGTCGTCGACCTTAAACCAGCACTGAAACTTCTGCAAAACGTCTCGCAGGAACTCTTTCAAGTTCTACCCGACGTCTCAACTGAACTGAGCAACGTGAACAACGCCATAAGCGAAACACTCTACGCCACAAGAATTAACGCAGATGAGTCACTGATCCCCTTAGGGAAGAAGACGCCTGGCGGCGAAGAAATCCTGAAGGAAGTCTCCGCCTTCCTGCAGGAAAAACTTGAAGAAAGTCTCCCAGAACCGCCCGCAGCTCCGCTAAAGACACAGGAGAAGACAACAGTAAAGGAAATGGTCGCCTTATCGGCGAACTGCTCACAAGTTACGGGAAAGAAAAGTGTGGAAGACATGAAACAAGAAACTTCGAAGACGCTCTTTTCGTACACAAAATCCGAAATCAAAGAAATTTCGCTGAAGGTTGAAAAGCCTTCAGTCGAAGACCTGCTTCTGGAATATGTACGTCGAACCAACGGCGAAATCGACCTCTCACGATGCTCACGCGAACTGCAAACATCAAATGAAGAAATTGAAAAAGCCCTTGAAAGCTTAGGCTCAAAAGGCAAAATAAAGATTGAGTTGAAATCTCCTGAGTAAGGTGGTACAATAAAACATGAGCGCATCTCAAGAACTTGAAAAAGCCGCGACAAACTTTGCCCTTGACGCCGTACGCTTGGACAAGCAAGGCGCCAAAGGACGAGCAATTGCCATGTACCAGAAAGCCATCGAAAGCCTACTGCAACTCGTGCAGCTTTACCCAGAATACAGCCTCAACAAAGTTTACATCCAACGCGCCATTGCCTATCAGGAGCGCATAAAAGCTTTGCAAGGTTCAGTATCCCCTTCGGAGGTAAGAGCTGACTTCGATACGAAGGACGGAGACGAAAAAACAGTTGAAAACAGCAAATCAGGTGCCGAGGAGCTAATAGTAACAGAAAAGCCGCATGTAAGCTGGGACGAAGTTGTCGGCTTAGACACGGCGAAGAAAGCAATCAAAGAAGCCATCGTCTACCCCGTTCAACGCCCTGACCTATTCCCACTCGGTTGGCCGAGAGGAATAATGCTTTTTGGCCCACCTGGATGCGGAAAGACCCTGCTTGCCGCCGCGGTCGCCACAGAAATCGACGCAACCTTCTTTTCAATCGACGCAGCATCGATAATGTCCAAATGGCTCGGTGAAGCTGAACAAAACGTGGCCAAACTGTTTGCTCAAGCTCGCAAATCCTCAAACGAAGGTCGACCGGCCATAGTCTTTGTAGATGAGGTAGACTCTCTCATGGGACAGCATTCTAACGAAGTCGGCGGAGAAATCCGTGTTCGAAACCAGTTCCTAAAGGAAATGGACGGCATTGTTGATAAAGGTAAAAACTTACACGTGTATGTTATCGGCGCCACAAACAAACCATGGGATTTGGACTGGGCCTTCATTCGCCGTTTCCAAAAAAGAATTCTTGTGCCCCTTCCAGACCATCACACACGCCTAATGATGCTTAAGCTATACACTTCAAACCTAAGCCTTGCCGAAGACGTAGACTTACACGAGCTTGCACGCCTGTCCGAAGGCTTCTCCGGAAGCGATATCCGTGACGTATGCCAATCCGCTCAGCTCAAAATAATCGGCGAATTCTTTGAATCAGGAAAAGCCAAAGACAAAGAAGCCAAACCCAGACCGTTAACGATGACTGACTTCAAACAGATACTCGAAGAACGCAAACCAAGTGTTTCCCTGGACATGCTCTCGCTCTACAACCGATGGTTCGAAGCCTTCAAAGCACTGTAGAACCTAGAAGCCTAGTGGATGGTGGAAAGGTTTGGAGACGATTTTTCTTGCACGCTCTCCCTTCTCCCCAAACCCCCAACCTCCAAACCCCACAAACCCACAGGCTTCAAGCCTCAACTTTTTGGAAATACGCTTCAACGAAATCCGCTAACTTGGCAGGATGCTTCAACACGTCAATGTAGGGCAAATTCAACTGCAAGCATTCAGCGGTGCATATACCGCTGAAGGCAATTATCGGTCTAAAGGTTTCAAGGGCAGTCCGCGCCTCATCCAAAGTTTTCACGGTTACAATCTTCGGGACATCCGGACGGGCACCGACGAGACCACGCAACCCCTCAATAAACACAATATCGCTTTCACAGACTCTCTGAAGTACGCTTTCAAGACTTAAGCTTTCAAACGAAGCTTTCTGTATCGTCGCGATTTCCGTTGCAGCAACGCTTACAACAGTTTTAGCCCCAGCTCTGCCAAAACGCCACGTATCTTTTCCTGCGGCGTCGATCGTAAAAGCAGATTCAGAAACATGCTTGACTGCAGCTACATTGTACCCTCGACGAACGAATTCCTCTATGAGCGCTTCGACAACCGTGGTCTTCCCAGACTTTTTGCTTCCGACAACCGCGACGATCTTGAGGTTTTTCATGTTACTTCATTTCCTCAATGAAGATTTTCTCAAGCATCTTCTTGCTCACGTTAAGCTTTTCTGAAAGGTCCTTGACAAGCTTGACGTAAATCCTGAAAAGATTCTCCAAAATCTCAGCTTTCTCGGCTTCTGAAAGCTCCTTTTCTTCAGCCAAAAGCAGCGCAAACCATTTGCCAAGAACAGTAAGCTGATAGGCTTTAACCCATACCGTTCTCCCTTCGCTCTCGTTTTTCTCCATATTTTCAGTCAACACACCGAGCTTCGTCAACGTCTTCAAATTCTCAATAATCGTCTTGTTCGAGTAATTCAACGTCCTGACTAGATCTTTCTGGTAAATATTTCGAGAAATCCCCTGTTTAAGCGCAAACCTTAGCAAGTCAACTGCAGCTTTTGAGCCGAAGATGGCGCTTAATATCTTATCTTTTTCTTCAACTGGAAGAAAAACTACATATGGATAGACATTTGACTTCAACAGTCACACCTAACCAAACCCCACTCAAACCGAATCAACATTTAAAGCTTATGCTTCACGCGCCCTATCACAAAATTCGGTTTTATCGGTTTAAACCTATTCAATTTGAGAAAGTTCAGCCTATGTCATTTACCGTGAATTCTGCGAGTTAGAGACAAAAACAACAGTTCAGGAACTTTTAGAGACACAGCTCTCTTCTACAAGATTTAAGCGCCTATTGGACGGCAACATGTAACGCAACTTTTGCCGTAAGGCTTTCCTGAGATGTCTCAAACACATTCATCTGCTCCAGCCATTTTACGCCCTAAGCCAAAACGACAGCCCCGCAGGAAAAATTGCACCGCACACTTTCCAGTAAAAACTCTCATATGAACGTTTATCTCCCGTTTCGCTTTAACCAACACAGCAACGACGCATCAAGCGCAGAGGCTTTAAGCCATCAGCACGCAATGTTGAAGTTGTGTCTATGCGACAACTTTTTCTATGACATGCTTGCCTTGTTTCGGCATGAGTGTTGCTGAAATGAACTCTTGGGATCCGACAGACGGGGACACATTCGTAACGAAGGACGGCTTCATATTCAACACATTTGGGTACGAACATCCAAGTCAGCATGTGATAGCCTTCCTGAAGTATATTCCTGCACGGTTCAGAGAGTTTTTCAACGTTGACATGCTTGAGCGAACATGGACATACAATGGATTGCCACTTTTCCGTGCGGAAAAACTATACACGGCACAGAATTACCAGTCTTTCATAGCCACGTTTAGGAAGAATTTTCCAGATTACCTTTACTACTGTCCGCTGAGACACAAGGAGCTGATAAGTGCGCCGCTCGAAAAGGTTCAAGACATTTACGTTCCGAAAGAGTGCCTCCAAAAGCTCCTAAGACTTAACAGACCCGATAAGCTGCAGGAAAAAGCTATAGCTTTACTTAACCTCATTTCGAGGAAGTCAATGGTTGATTTATCTGACTTTGGGATTCACGGCTCCATTGCGTTGAACATGCATTCAGACGAGTCAGACATCGACTTCGTCGTTTACGGCTCACAGAATTTCCGACGCGTTGAACAATCAATTGCCCACCTAGCAGACGCTGGTGTGCTCTCCTATGTTTTTGGAAACCGACTTGATGCGGTGCGTCGCTTTAAAGGCCGCTACGACGGCAAAATTTTCATGTACACAGCTACACGAAAGCCTGGAGAAGTACGTACGAAATACGGCGAGTTAAGGTTCGCAGCTTTGGCTCATATATCTTTCCAATGCAGGGTCAGCGATGACTCGGAAGCCATGTTTCGGCCAGCAATATACGGGATAACCGATTACATTCCCTTGAATTCCGAGTCGAAACTGCCCGAAGACCGCATTCCAGACAAAATTGTTTCAAACGTAGGCTGCTACAGGAACATTGCACGAAAAGGCGACCAAATCAAGGTTTCAGGCATGCTTGAACGCGTTGAATCAAACAAGACAGGCGAAGTAATCTACCAAGTAGTCGTCGGGACAGCGACAAGCGAGGACGAATACATTTGGCCAATTTCAACCTAAGAGATCGAGATGCGATCCTCACGAATGAAGGGCTAATCTTCAGGGTTTTCGGCTACTCTCACCCGCCGAATGCCTACGTATGCGACGCTGAATACGCGCCAGAAAAAATCTACAAGTCCATGAACCCTCGCGCACCAAGGACTGGAAAAAACGCCTTGTTCTACAAGTTCTACGACGACGAAGGGTGGAAACTGATTTTTAAACATTTTCCACAGTATACGCTCTACCACGAAATGCTCTCCAAAAAAGTTGTAGGCGTAAACGCCGACAAAATTGCCGAAGTCCGAAAGCCTGAACAGCGCCTCCAGCAAATCCTCAAGTCCGACTCAAAGGACAAGCTTGAAAAGACGCTTGAACGCGTACTGGGACATGTGATCGAACGTTCAAGCCTTTCATCTAGAAACTTCGGCGTTTTCGGCTCGCTTCTTCACGGTTTTCACCATCCTGAATATTCGGATATTGACTTTTTAGTCTACGGAAGACCAGCCATAAGCGAAGTCCGCAAGCTGCTCGAGCAGCTGTACGCTGAGCATCAATCAGGCTTCAGCAACGAATTCTCTGCAAATTCCGTTATGGATGGGAAACGCTGGCGCTTCAGGAACTACGCGCTTAAAGAGTTTATTTGGCACCAAAGACGGAAAGACATCTACGGCCTTTTTGAAGACGAGGCTTTAGGACGTACCGTAAAAACAGAGTTCGAACCGGTAAAAAACTGGAGCGAAATCGCGTCGGAATACAATTCGAAGATAAAGATCGACTGTGTTGGTTGGGTGAGCATGACCGCACGCATCACAAATGACGAGGAAGCTCCGTTTATTCCATCACTCTACGGGATCACGCCGCTTGAAATACTGAAAGGTCCAAGAGAAGCATCCGAGGCAGCACGTGTCGTTTCGTACATGGAGGAATTTCGTCTCCAAGCTTTCCGCGACGAAAAAGTTTACATTGAAGGAAATCTTGAGCGGCTCCTGACGCCAACACATACCAACTATCAAGTAACACTCACGTATTGCCCAAGATACTATGAACAAGTGCTCAAAAAAGTGACACTAGAAGCCTGAAAGTATCATGTAATCATTTGAACTATTGCCGAGTAGCAACCGATAGTAATCACGTCCCACGCGTCTGTCCGCTACTTTTTCAACTTTGCCCTGCGCAACGATCCACTCGCCATTCTTTGCCTGCATACAGAACCTCCCACGGAAAGATGCAACCTGCTCGACCTGTACGTGTTTGGCACCTTCAAGTACCTCCACGTCTTCAAGAAGGTAAACGCAAGGTGTGAAAAGCGCCTCTGAAGCATCAGAAACTTTTGCCTTAATGCGGGCATATCCACAGTTCCTGTAGACAACATCGCCGTATTTTTCGTCTATTTCCGCAAAGTCTTTGACAAATCGGACGAAGTAATCTGTTCCCATGAATTTTCCCTGAAACGCCTTTCTTGTTTCGACAGTTAAAAAGTCCTCTAATGGCATAACAGTGTCCTTCGAACGGAAATCGAAGAGCACCTTAAGCTCATCCGCACTGTAAGGTTTGAAACGCGATTCTGAATCGCCTAAGAGCATAGAAAGTGCGTCGTAAGCTTTGCGACAGCTGCTTTCGCCATATACCACAGGATCTAAATCTGAGCGTTCCGTGTGCAATTTAACACTTACAGACCCTGAAATTCCGATTGCGCTCCATGGAATACCTGCTTCATTCTTAAGTTCTTCAACTATCTCAACAGCTTTCTGTTCAATGCTATCTAACCGGCGTGCTTGACGCAGCCTCTTCAGCGCTTTGACAGGCGTATAATGTTTCTCCACAATGCTGACTGGGACTTCACACATTTCTTCGTCGAAAACCGCATCGTAAACAATCAGGTCGGGCATGTTTTCCGCGAGGAATTTGAACCGTTCAGGCAGGCTGTAGACTTTGCCATACCTGCGCGCTCCGCGTCGCCGCGGGCCGTAAACCGAGGGTATAAACCGTGGAAACGCAATTATGCGGTCAGGAGGATGAACAAGACCTTTAACATCGAACACAACACCGTTTTGCGTCCTGATCAAGTCACCTTCGCGCGTCTTCATGCTGAATTTATGTCCCCCTCAAACTTGTGTAGCATAATTCAGTGGATTGTAAATTTCTACACAACTTTAATAAACCTTCTTGGCAGCATCTTTTCACGGAGCTTTCCCGTCATGTGTACGTCGACGAAGGCAAAACTAATCTCCAAATGTTTGCAACTCGCGACGCTTCTTGAAGTCAGCATAGACAAGCCGGGCAACGTGACCTTCAACTTAGGCTTCGAAGGCACTCGAAGCGAACACTTCCTCGCGTCTGCGGTGGCAGCCGCGGACTGGTTCGAGCAAGCAGCGCGGCGTGGCATCGCTGTCTTAAAGTGTGAAAAGCCGCCAGCCAATATTGCTGTGGGTAGCTTGATTCAAAAATGTGTCCGTAGCATAATATCTTGGCAACATGGTGGAAACACATTATTCGGAACCGTGCTTTTGCTCATGCCTATGGCTGCTGCGGCAGGAATGACGCCTGTAAGCTTTAACACATGCATCGAGCCCGACGCGCTGCGCAGGAACCTCGCGTGTGTTTTGGAATCAACAACTGCAAGAGACGCGGTGTACCTTTACGAGGCTGTGAGACTCGCAAATCCCGGGGGATTAAACCGTGTAAGCGACTTCGACGTCAATGACCCAGCCTCGAAAAAGCGTATACTAAGAGAAAATGTTTCTCTTCTTCACATTTTCAAAATAAGCGCGAACTATGACAGCATAAGCAGGGAATGGGCTACAAACTTTAACGTTACATTCACAGAAGCTTTCCCGTTAATGGCGAAGCAGCTTTCAGAAAAAAAGCCTCTAAATGTGGCAGTTGTTAACACTTATTTGCATATTCTTTCTAACCATCCTGACACGCTTATTGCCCGAAAAGTAGGCGCCGAAAAAGCCTTGGAGGTTTCAAAACTGGCGACACACGTGTTACAGCTTGGCAGCATTGAGACATCCGAAGGCGCTGTTGCCGCGCGGGAATTCGACGTTTACCTAAGGCAGCATGGAAACGCGCTGAATCCTGGGACAACTGCAGATTTGACCGCTGCAGCTTTAGCCGTATGCATTCTCGGAGGGTTTCGCCCTTGATGTTGAAAAACGCTGATTGCCAAACTTACTCTTAAATATAAGCCAAAATACTCCTTAAAGGTAAAGGTTGAATACGATGGCGCAGCAAAAGTTGCATGTGACTTTGCTTACGGGCCGCACCATCGAGCAGGGCGTAGGCAAGGAACGCGGGAAAAGCTCGGAGGAATACTTCGAAGCTGTATCAGTTTGTTTCATGGATGCTCAAGACATGAAAAAACTTGGCATAAAAAGCGGCACTAATGTGCAAGTCACGACGCCGTATGGCTCCGTCGTGGTAAAGGCTGTAAAATATGCCAGAGCCCCAACGTCTGGCTTAATTTACATTCCATACGGTCCGTGGGCAAACTCTGTGTGCAGCAACAAAACATCAAGCATCGGAATGCCTTCGTTCAAGGGAACCCCTGCCGAAGTTGAACCAGCGCCTGACAAGCCGGTTCTTTCCATGGAGCAACTTTTAAAAAATCAATTTGGAAAGTGAAAACACAATGTCTGTGGTAAAATCCGTAACATGCCCCGTATGCGGATGCCTATGTGACGACATCGAATTAACCGTTGAAAACGGCGAGATCGTAAAAGTCAAAAAAGGCTGTTCAATGAGCGAATCCAAGTTTCTAAGCTACAAAAGCGAGCACAGGATTCGAACGCCTCTTATTCGAAAAGACGGTCAACTCGTTCCAGCCTCGTACGACGAGGCAATACGGAAGGCCGCTGAAATACTTGCAAACGCAAACTATCCGCTGCTTTACGGATGGAGTTCAACAAGCTGCGAAGCTCAACGTGTAGGCATCGAATTAGCCGAGGAAATCGGCGGAGTGGTCGATAACACTTCTGTCGTCTGCCACGGCCCGTCACTGCTAAGCATTCAAGAAGTTGGAATACCCACATGTACTCTAGGTCAAATCCGACACCGTGCCGACCTCATAATCTACTGGGGATGCGACCCATGGAGTGCCCATCCAAGACATGTCGAACGCTATACAGCTTTCACGGAAGGAAGATTTGAAAGCAGCGAATGGATGGATTATGTCCAACGCTTTAAAGCGGCGGCAGGAAAAAAGAAAATTCAAAGCGCTATTCGCATCAAATCTCCAAAATACAAGCCGCCGCCAGTATGCGAGATCCCAGGAGCGCCTTTGCCTGCAATTGCTAAGGGCGGGCGTAAAATGATCGTTATCGACGCAAGGAAGACGATGACCGCAACCATCGCTGATTACTTCATACGCGTCGAGCCAAACAAAGACTACGAAGTTATGCAAGCACTGCGCGCGTTAATCCGCGACCAGGAATTAGACGTGGACAAAGTCGGTGGAGTGCCTGTTGAATATCTCGAAGAACTTGCCGATGCCATGATTAACTGCGAGTTCGGCGTCATCTTCTTCGGTCTCGGACTCACAATGAGCGCAGGCAAAATGCGAAACATCGAAGTAGCAATTTCATTAATTCGCGACCTTAACATGCGCACCAAGTTTGTGATCATGCCGATGCGTGGTCACTTCAACGTAGCCGGCGCTAACATTGTTCTCACGTGGCAAAGCGGTTATCCCTTTGCAGTGGACTACTCACAAGGCTATCCACGATACAACCCTGGAGAGACAAGTGTTCCGGACATACTGCTCAGAAAAGATTCTGATGCAGCATTGGTTGTAGCCTCAGACCCTGTTGCAACCTTCCCGAAAGCCGCAGTGGAACATTTAGTTAAAAACCCGCTGATAGTAATCGATCCCCATATGAATGCTACAGCAACAATGGGCGACGTTGTTTTTCCTTCTGCTTTCGTCGGAATCGAAGCCGAAGGCACGGCGTACCGCATGGACCGTGTGCCGTTACCTTTAAAGAAGGTTGTAGACCCGCCTGAGGGGATACTCACCGACGAAGAAATCCTGAAAAGAATCCTTGAAGAAGTTCGCATAATAAAGTCACAAGAGAAAGAGGTGGCATGAAATGGAGTTGTTGATCAAAAACGGGTACGTCTACGACCCAATAAACAACGTAAACGGCGAAAAAATGGACATAGCCATCAAAGATGGGAAAATAGTCGAGACAGTAAATGAGCACAGAGCCAAAAAGATCGACGCGACAGGCTTGACAGTGATGCCTGGCGGAGTCGACATACACTGCCACATTGCGGGTGCCGAGGTGAACACCGGAAGGCTCCTACGCCCAGAAGATCACGTCAAAGACGTGGAACGTAAAACAGCGCTCACACGCGCAGGTGTAGGCTACTCGATTCCGTCGACCTTCACGACAGGCTACCGCTATTCACGCATGGGCTACACAACGATCATGAACCCTTCTATGCCGCCGCTTGAAGCGAAACATACACATGAAGAACTGAACGACACGCCGATGCTTGACAAGGCCACTTATCCGTTGCTTGGAGACTGGTGGTTCGTACTGGAATACCTCAACAGAGGCGACATCGAAGGATGCGCCAGGCACGTCGCGTGGATGCTGCGCACAACAAAAGGTTACGCTATCAAAATTGTAAATCCAGGCGGTTTGGAGTCTTGGGGTTTCGGACGTAATGTTCACTCAATCGACGACCCTGTTCCAAACTTCTGCGTGACGCCTAGGGAAATAATGCGAGGATTATGCAAAGTAAACAAATTGTTAAACCTCCCTCACACAATTCACATTCACACAAACAATCTTGGAATACCAGGTAATTACGTTACAACCTTAGACACGATGAAGTGTCTCGAAGACTTGTCGCCTGATGGCAAACCTATAGGTCACATAACGCATCTTCAGTTCAGTAGCTTCAAAGGCGACGATTGGCCAACAATGTCATCAGCTGCCGAAGAAATAGCCAAATACATAAACAGCCATAGCCATCTGACGTTCGACATGGGACAAGTCATCTTTACGGATACAACAACCATGACGGCTGACGGGCCATTCCAGTATACACTGTACGAACTAAGTGGGCACAAATGGGCCAACGGCGACGTTGAAACTGAAACGAGCAGCGGCATCGTGCCTTTCCAGTACAAACGAAAAAGCGTCGTAAACGCCACACAATGGTCGATAGCACTTGAACTTGCCCTTCTCGTTAATGACCCGTGGAAAATGTTTATGACCACAGACCACCCTAATGGTGGTCCATTCACGGCTTACCCGAAAATCATCGCGTGGCTAATAAGCAAGAAAGCACGGCTCGCCACGCTTAAAAAAACGCATCCCAAGGCTCAAAAAAGAAGCCTGCTGCCTTCGATAAAGCGTGAAATGAGCCTCTACGAGATCGCCATAGTCACGCGGGCCGGTCAAGCAAAGGCACTAGGGCTTAAGAACAAGGGGCACCTCGGAGTAGGCGCAGACGCAGACGTTGCCATATACAATATTAACCCAGAAAAAATAGACATCGCACGCAAATACAAGCTTGTTCGACGAGCATTCTCGCATGCAGCTTATACAATCAAAGACGGTAAAGTCGTCGTCAAAGACGGCGAAATAATACAGCATGCCAGCGGAAGAACGATATGGCTAGACGTAAAAACCAGCGAACCTGAAAAAGTTGACGAAGAAATGAAGCAGAAGTTCAGGGATTACTGGACAGTTGAGTACGACAACTATCCCGTCTTCGACCATCATGTGACAGTTCCAGACCCAATCCCTGTAGAGGCGAAAGTGTAAATGGTTACCATAACTCCAAAGAAAGAATTCAAGCAACCCATCTTCGCCGAATGTATAACGCCGGACGCCTTAAAGGACAAACACCCCGACGAAATCGCTCAACTCAAAGTCTGGGAGGGAAACAAACAGCTAAACTTCGGCGAACTATTCAAGACAGAAGACGACGCTAACGCGCAAAATGCTGAAAGCTTCACAATAACTTTGAAAGGCGACTTTGGCAAGGTTCGACGCGTCGGGTACGGCATGTCCATGGGGGAAATCTATGTGGAGGGCAATGTAGGTATGTACCTAGGCCAAAAAATGTGTGGTGGAAAGATCACAGTTATCGGTAACGCAGAAGGCTGGGCAGGCTCAGAAATGAAGGATGGAACCATAGAAATCCATGGAAACGCAGGCGACTACCTTGCATCACCCTACCGTGGAAGCACCGTAGGCATGCACGGCGGCAAAATTATCGTTCACGGAAACGTTGGCACAGACGCTGCAGTTTACATGCACGGCGGCATAATCAAAATCTACGGTAACACAGGTCAGTTCCTAGGCTTCCGCATGCGCGATGGAACAATCCACGTGCTACAAAACGCGGACACTCGTGTCGGCGCCTCAATGACAGGCGGAAAAATCGTCGTGTCAGGCTTCTTACAGGAAGTAATGCCCACCTTCACCCTCGACAGCATAAAACCCAAAGTGAAAATCGAAGAAGGAGACACTGCAAACGGGCCTTTCTACATGTTCATAGGCGACTTAGCAGAACGCGGCGAAGGAAAACTCTACGTTTCGAAAGACAAAAACCCGCAGCTTAAACACTACGAAAGATTCCTCTAGGACGCGAAATAATGAACACGTTTCCAAGCGTAAACCAAATGGCTTGGGACCTCGTAAAACAGCTCATCGCAGAGAAACAGTTCTACCGTGTAAACGTAGAACAAACGCATAACGGCGCAACAGTGATAGACGCCGGCTTGACTGCGGTAGGCGGTTTCGAAGCAGGTTGTATAATCACTGAGATTTGCATGGGCGGTCTAGGTCGAGCAACCTTGAGCCTAAAGCAGTACGGCGACCTGCACCTTCCATCCATCACGGTTTACACGGACAATCCTGCCGTCGCCACTTTAGGCGCGCAGTTTGCAGGTTGGCGAATGAAAGAAGGCGACAGCATAGCAATAGGCTCGGGTCCAGGAAGAGCCATAGCGCTCAAGCCGAAAGAAATCTACCAAGAAATAAACTACAAAGACGAGGCTGACCACGCTGTGCTCGTGCTCGAAACTAATAGACCGCCGTCAAATGAACTTGTTAACCGCATCGCCGACGCATGCCATGTTAAACCCGAAAATTTAGCTCTGATCCTCGTGCCAACAGCATGCCCCGCAGGTCTAACGCAAGTAACTGGTCGTGTGGTTGAAACAGGCATCCACAAGCTGAGAACCCTAGGTTTAAACCCAAACGTAATTCGAAACGCGTGTGGATACGCTCCTATTCCCCCCCTCACAGAAAACTTTGAAACAGCGATGGCACGAACCAACGACGCCATCCTCTACGGCGGCGTCGTATACTGCACCGTAGACCTTGAAGACGAAGAGACTTTACGTGCAATTGTGGAAAAAGCGACGTCCAAAGCCTCAAGAGACTACGGTAAACCCTTCATCCAAATCTTTGAAGAAGCTGGACGCGACTTCTACAGAGTTGACCACAACTTATTCGCGCCTGCAAAACTGCTAGTAAACAGTTTAAGGACTGGCAGACTGCTCACAGCAGGAGAAGTCAATGCTCACGTTCTCAAGGCTTCAATAGGATTGCACGCGTAGGTTACATCGTGGATTCGTACTACGCCGAAAGAGAGGCAAAGTTTTGTAGCTTTACCCGCGCTGCAACTATCCTTGCTAGGAACAAGCCTAACGGAACTGTGTAAAGCGCTAAGGTAGCGTTAAAAAGCCCGATCAACGGTAAATAAGCCACAACCGCAGGCTCACTTAGGTAATAGCCCACAGGCGGCGGAAAACGTAGCGCTACGTAGTTGATGATTGTCATTATGCCTGCGCGGAAAACTATGCCTAACGCCGTAGCAGCAGCAGTTGTCTTTGCTGTGTATTTCACGGAAGCGTAAACAGCGTTTCCGTCGCCTAAGCTTACGCTTGTTAGCCGATTTGCAACATATATCCCGAGGAGCATTGAAAGAGTTGCAGCCAGATTGTAGAATGGCCCCATGAGTAGGGCGCCTGGAAAGAGTGTCAACAATACTAAAGCGTTCAATGCGGCTATGGAGGCTCCCACTTTTGGACCTGAGAGAAGAAAGGCAGCTACTATTGGGATCTCCCATATCTGATAGATCAGGAAAGGCGCATACGGTGCTGGGATCGCCAGATGCGTAAAGTTCGGATTTAACGCCACAGTTAGGGCCGTGAAAGTTATTGTCAGGGCAGTTGCGCGCGTGTTCATACAGGTTCATTGATAGTCGCTGCATGGCTAACTATTTAAGCGTAACTACTCATTATTAAGTACAGACGTTTCCTCCGAAAAATAAATACTCTTCAAGCTGAATATTCATTGCAGTGGAGCCTATTGTCCCAGTCGTTACGGCTAAGTTCAAGCCAAATCAAACCGTGGCTTGAAAGAGAGACTACTCATGTACTCACACCCGTCCATGCTCAGGCAAAGAAACTCCGAGATGAGTTGCAGCTTTCCATTGAGCGATTAGTGGAAGCAAGCCAACTGTTACTCGATAACAGTGACAAGGAAATCGAAAAGAAAAACATGAAAGTCTATAATAGGGCAAGGGCCCTTAACAAACTTTCCAAGCTATTTCTTGAACGCCTGAAAAAGCTTAACGCGCCGGAAAATGTTTCTTATCAGAGTCTAAGTGCTTTTACGTCTGAGGTTCAAAGCACTTTCATAGTTATCGACGTTGACGTGAGAAACTGGTTTCCGAGAATCTCTCCCTTCTTTATCTTCGATAGACGAAGATTTCTTTCAGTATACGAAAAGTCAAAAGAAACGCTTGACATCGTTAACACGTTCCTCAAAAAGGAATACATTAAGACAAAAACTCTTGAAGAAACTTTTCTTCTAATAGACGAACTTCAAGCTCTTGAGAAGCTTCTCAGCGAAGTTCAATCACAAGAAAGTTTGCTGAAGAGTGAGCACAACGCTTTGGATGCTGAAATCGCCATCATGGCAGCGAAAATAAATGAGATAAAGACTAAGGGGACGATTGACAAGCTATGCACTGCAGATGCTGAATCGGCGAGTTTAGACCAAGAACTTAAGATAGCTTTACGTCATTTGCAGAAGCCATTCATCAAAATGCAGGCTTTGGCAACGCAAGGCGGCGGCGCAGGACTAACTCCGGATGAACTGCGCATGCTGCGCATGTATCTTGAAACTCCTTTCATGGCGTTAGTATCCGAGGCATACGGATATCCGACGCTAAAGGAGTTAGTCAGGAAACTTGAGCGCCTGATAGATGAGGACAAGCTGAAACTGAAGCCCGACAAAGCAAGAAAAGCCAAACAGTTCATACAGGAAGTCCTACAACGAGACTCGCTTTCAAGTCTTCAACAACGTTGCAAAGCCGTTGCCGAGCTTAAACGTGCAATCGCCGACTCAGCAGAGATGCGGGAAAGTCAACAACGCATCGCTGAATACACCGAACAAATCAACAAGCTCAAGGTAAGAAAAGCCAGCGTGGAAGCCAACGAATCCGTTAAAGTCAACCTTGAAGCTGAGCTCTTAGAGAAAATCAGGCATCGCAAGAAAACTATTGAATCCAACATCAGCAGTTTCCTTAGCAGAACTGTCGATATAACCTGAAGAGGTCTTCGCGACGTGAGTATAGACCCACTTATTTTGCTTGACGAGGCGAAACGCATCGACGCTGATGCCTACCGCAGAAACATTGAAGAAGCCATTAACCTTCTAAAGCGCGCATCCTCTATGGCCAAATCGATTTACGTTGAAGGCAAGCTCGTGAAGCTTGCTCCATCAGGCGAAGTCCTCATCATCGGCGACTTACATGGCGACACCCATAGCCTCATACGCATCCTAACAGAGAGTCGTTACACTCAACGAATGCACAATGATGCAGAGGCAAAGATAGTTTTCCTAGGTGACTATGGCGACCGTGGAGGCTATTCTGCCGAAGTCTATTACATTATAACGCGAATGCTTCAATCCTATCCAGAACAGGTCGTGCTCTTAAGGGGAAACCATGAAGGTCCAATCGAGGTTCCAGTATATCCGCATGACCTGCCAATCCAGTTCAAACAGAGGTTCGGAAACGGGTGGGAAAAAGCGTATGCCGAAACACGCGAACTTTTCAACAGCTTTTACAACGCTGTGCTAGTTGAGGGGTCCCTGGTAATGGTTCATGGAGGGCTTTCGCCTCAAATTAAATGCTCCGAAGACCTTGCCAACGCAGGCTTCTCGTCTGCAACCATCGATTTGCTCATAGATCTCTTATGGAACGACCCAGACGACAGCATTGAGTACATAGCGCCATCGCCTAGAGGTGCCGGTCATCTTTTCGGCAGAAAAGTAACAGAGACGGTTCTCAAAAAGCTTAACGCTCAAGTATTAATCAGGGGTCATGAGCCATGCAGCGAGGGTTACAGAATTAGCCACGGCGGCAAAGTTTTAACGCTGTTCTCGAGGAAGGGTCCGCCATACTTCAACACCTTCGGCGCTTACGCGAAACTACAGCTTTCCATGAAGTTCAATACCGCAACACAACTTGCATCCATGCTTCATAAGTTTTAGCCTTAATACTTCCTTACAATGTAGCGTTTCAAGCGCTTTTCCTATTGTGGGTTGATTCGTGTGTTTCTATGCTTCGTTTCGGTTGGTTTGTTGCCGTAGCAGTGTTTTATGTAGGTGTGTGGTTTTTCTGTGTTTGCGTTGTGGTTTTGTGTGCGTTAGCTGTATATGGCTGGTTTGATGTTTGGCTGTGTGCTGGCTGGTTATGTTGGTGGTGTATGCTTTTTGTGCAGGTTGAGGATTTTTAAGCTTTTCACCGTTCACCCCGCCCATATGATGGTGCGGGCTTTCTGGAGAAACTTTGAGAAAAAATGGCACAGCGAGTCTGCGTTTACGTCACAGCCTTGCCTGCCACGTTTTCAGGTGTTTCCTCCCTTTGGGGACTGACGACTTTTTTATGATACAGTCGCGCAGCGATGCAAAAGGTTGCGGCGGCAATGGCAAGCCAGAAAGGCCATTGGAACTCTGCAGACATGAGAATGCTTACGCTTACGCCATACGCCATGTCTGGGGGAAGTTCCGCTTTCACTGTGCCAATAAGAGGCACATCTATTCTGAAGGCTACTTTGATCAATACAACGACTGCAATGAGGCTTAACAGAAAGAAACCAACGGCGTACACTGGTTTCCTATACGCGAAGGCAAGTAGTCTGGTTGAGTATGGTTTTGAAGGTCTAAAGGCATACACGAGAATAGTCACGCCGCCTACAATTAGTGAAAGTATGCTTGCAGCGTTCAAGGCGAAGATTAGCGGTATAATAAAAGCGTTCCCGACGAAGTTGAAGTTCGTGTTAAGCGGCGATGCGTTCACCTTTACAAGGTCTTCGCCCACTCTAAGTTGCCACCAAGGAGCGAGCAGGGAAACTGCTATGAGGAGAAGTACAACTCCTCCTCCTGCAACACCGAACCAATTGTACTTTCTCATCCGTTTTCGCCTTCATATGCTACTGCGGCAACGGGACATTAGGAATGCTGACATGTTCAGGAGTTTGAACTGTGATCCCGCTGACGTCCGCGACGAGGTTAACCAAATCTATGTCGATGCTTGCAGCTCCAGCATGCGCCTCCATAAAATGCGTCTCAGCCTGTTGAGTCCATGTGAAGACAACCGTGATGTTAGCGGTTTCACCGGAACGTATCTGAACAGGACCGCTAATGCCCGCATGTCCAAGCGTGTAGCCATGCGCAGCGCATTCCACGTCAGCAGCTAACTCATTAATTTTCAAGTCCACATCAAGCGGGTTTGTAAAATTAAATGTCACTGTGACCGTGCGAGTAGCAACATCGTAACTTGAACCTACAAGTTGCGGCATCACCAGCGAGTTTTCCGATGAAGTCAGGTTCGCCATAACGCTTTTAGCCTCCTGAGGAACAACTATTTCCGTCAAGTTATTTCTGTAGAGTATGAGTACGCCAGCGATTGGACCGAGAACCACAAGAATATTTATGAGCGTTAAGACTACTGCGAGTGTCTGCACTTTTCCCTCACCACCAAAATTGGCTATGTGAGAATTATCTTTGTACAATGCTTTATGCTTTTCTCTAGAACAAAGTCGAGAGGTTCTGTTGGCTAAGTACACAGCAATGACTGTGTGTTCAGCCACGGCTGGGCCCGCTCGCCAGCGAACTGTATGCGTTTCTGCTCAACTGATGCTTCATCTATTTTTTTTGTTTAGGAAACTTTAAGAGTTTAAAAGCGTAGCTTTTTTGGAAAGTCCGCATGTTGGAAGGGTAACGTTTTGAAGATCGGAATAGTAACCCGGAACATGGAAGCGTGGAGCTCAACTCAAGTGAGAGAAGCTCTTTCTAGGCGCGGTGTTTCATATGAATGCTTCACTTTTCCAAAACTCATTGCTCGGCTGTGTTTTCGTCCTCGATTTGAAGCTTCAGGCATCAACTTGATGGACGAATTGAACGGCCTCATTATTCGTCCCATCGGACGCGGCTCACTTGAGGAACTTGTTTTCAGAATGGACATGCTCTATAAGCTTGAACGGTTAGGCTTCTACGTGCTTAACCCGGCGGAAGCCATAGAACACTGCGTTGACAAGTATGACATTTTGGCGATTCTCGAAGATATCGGTGTACCTGTGCCGCGGACAGCGGCAACAGAGTCCGTCAGTGAAGCTTTAAGAGCCTTTGAGGAATTGGGCGGAGATGTCGTAGTTAAGCCGATTTTCGGTTCAAGAGGAATCGGTGCCACACGTGTAGCTGACCCTGAGATAGCACTCACAGTGTTCAAAGCCATAGCCTTCCAGCATGGGGTAATCTACCTGCAGGAGTTTGTGCCACACGGCTACTCCGACATCCGAGCTTTCGTTATCAACGGACGTGTAGTAGCTGCCATGCGCCGCGTAGCCAATGGCTGGAAAACAAATTACAGCCAGGGTGCTCGACCCGCACCAGTCACGTTAAGCCGCGAATTCGAAGAAATAGCGGTAAAATCCGCGAGAGCCGTAGGCTGCAAGGTTGCAGGCGTGGACATACTTGAAAGCCCCGACGGACCGAAAATCGTTGACGTAAACAGTCAACCAGGATGGAAAGGTCTACAAATGGTTACGAAGATTAACATCGCAGACGAAATCGTGGACTTCTTGCTTTCAGAGCTAAAAAGATGAAGGTTTTGGTCACGCGTAAAGTGAGAATTTTTCGATTCGACCTATACAAGCGTGCTACTGCAAGGAAAGTAGACTTCGTGGCTGAAGATTATCCGTTAAGCTTATTCGTGAACGCCACTTGTATCGCAACGTTCATGTGCACGCCGCAGCATCTTGACGCGTTTGCCGTTGGACACCTGCTGTCGGAAGGAATTCTGCGTTCTGTAAGCGAGATAGACGAGGTTCGACTGAAACCTGAAGAGCACAAATGCATCGTTAAAACTTTGCCTTCAGCCAAAGTTGAGGCGCACCTCAATCTTTCGAGGCTTCGCGCTCGAATCGTGTCCTCCGCATGCGGTGGTCAGTTGCAGGTTCAGCCTCCGCCGCATCTTCCTCAAGTTGCCTCTAGCCTCAAGGTTAACGCTGAAACCCTTTATAGAGCCGTAAACGAGCTGAACTTTAAAGCTGAAGTTTTTAGGCAGACAGGCGGAACCCATGTTGCCGCAATCTATCGTAGCGATGGCACCAATTTAGCCTTGGCTGAAGACGTTGGACGCCACAATGCTGTGGACAAGGTTGTGGGGATGGCCGCATTGGCTCAAATAGATTTCAACGATTGCTTTCTTGTGCTTAGCGGTCGCCTTTCAGGCGACATCGTTGCCAAAGCTGCACGTGTAGGTGTTCCAATCGTTGCCTCGCTGGCTGCAGCATTAAGCTCGGGAATCGTTGCTGCGAAGGCTACGCGGCTAACGCTTGTGGGCTTCGTCCGTGGAAAACGACTAAACGTTTACACCTGCGAAGAAAGAATCCTATCGTAGAGGTCCTCAGCGGCTGTTGGGAAAGGTTTTTCCACACCATTTTCGATGATTATGCGTTCTCTTTCCTGCGTGAAGGTGCCTATGATGCTTGCGGCATAGCCCATGTCCTGTAGCAATTGTTTAACGTCACGCGCTGTGCTTGCTTCAACTGCAGCGACAACACAACCAGTCGAGGACAAAGCAAGCATCTGCTCGTTGGTCAGCCCGAAATGCTTCTGTAGTTTTTTTGCCTCATTGCTTATCAGAATGCGTTCATACTCCACCCTGAAGCCTACACCCGACGCGTCGGCCAATTCGTTCAGCGCCGCAAGCAAGCCTCCCTCTGTAGCATCATGCATCGCATGAACCTTGCCCGTTTCCGCCAAGAGTAGCGCTTCTTTGACGCAGCTCTGCATTGGAACCATCGTTCCAAGCTTTTCTGCCTGCTCGCGCCCAAATAGTTTCGTAGCTGCGACTGGCTGCATCAGGGCAAAGTTGACAAGTGCTTCCAGCCCAAGCATTTTCGTGCAGAGCACCATGTCTTCAGCCTTTGCGTTTCTAGGTGTTATCAGTTTATCCCGTTCAACAATGCCGTACGCTGTACACACGCCTATTAGCGTTCCTACTTCTTCGTACATTCCTGTATGTCCAGTGACGATTGACATGCCCAGCTCGTCTGCTGCTTGAGCGGCTTGAGACATCACTCGACGTAGGGCTTCCACACATGTGACAGGCGCTGCGAGGAGATTTATCGCGCAGAATTTCGGTGAAGCACCAAACAGCGCAACATCTGAAGCCGCAAAATGGACTAGCAGCCACCCGAACCATTGTTCCGGGACGTTCAAGCATGGGTCTGTCGAAACCACTACGCATTTATCGTTGAGGAGATGAACGCCCGAATCGTAGCCAGGCATTGGCGGAACGATCACGTCGGAACCTGATCTTACGGGTGCAAGCAGCTTTTTCAGGTCATTTGTTGGTAGCTTTCCCAAAGATTTTCCTGCTCCTACTCCAAAAGTTCAATAACGCATGCCGTAATTGTGAAAGGAATCCACCCAAAATAGTGACTGCAACTTTCCCTCTTCACGTCGTAAGCAACAGTTTCGCCGTATTGCAGTCCATGCCAAAGAAACTCCGTTGCAAAGGCTGTTTTCTCGCTTCCAGGAGGTCCATCAAGTATGTTTCTGGAGCCCGATTCTATTCCACAATCTATAAGCTCATCCAAACCTTTGATTCCAGTTACAAGCTTCATAGCGCTTCAACCTAAAGCTGCATCCTCAAAACATTGCTTTTTTCAAGTAAGTAAACGATGAAGCAGCTTATTGCAAGCTCTGGAATGAGGTAGCTGCCGTTATACAGCGCTGAATACAGCAGTGGATTCATGCCTTCAGGGGCGAACGAAGCAAAGAAGAGAATGCCCGAGAGAAAATGCATCACAAAGCGGCCGGCTACTCCCAGGATTACGCCTGCAAGAGGACGTTTCTGAAAGAAGCCTGCTAAGCCAAGCGCACCAAAAGCAAGCGGATAATCAAGCAGCACCTGCGCAGGATTGTAGAAGTAAGGTTCAACTGCAAGCTGCACGAGTCCGTAAACAATTGCCGTGAACAGCCCTGTTCTTGGTCCTCTGCGAAGTGCAAGCCACAATATGGGAACCATCGAGCCTGCTGTGACAGACCCTCCCTGCGGGAAAGTGTAGATCTTTACGAAGCTCAAAGCCGTTGCCAACGCTACGAAAGTTACTACTTCACCGAGTACTCTTGTTGAAAAGCTGCTACTAACTTTTCTGTTCATTTTCCCTCCGCCAGCATTATCTGGTTCAGGTTCTAAGGGTCGACGGCGATTCAGCCATCCTCTCAGCCGGGTCACACCCCAGCTCCCCGAGAACTTGAAGGGATAATGTTATTTAACAGTATTTTAATCTTTTCCTAAAGCCACATCCTCAACGGAGATAAGCATAAAATGCAAGCTTTACCTAAAACCTACAACTTTATAGATTTGGAACGAAAGTGGCAGAAGCGATGGGAAGAATTAGGCGTCTACCGTTTTGACTGGAACGATAAGACGCGGCCAGTTTATTCGATCGATACGCCTCCGCCCTATCCCTCTGGCGAGTTCCACATGGGCAACGTGCTGAACTGGACGTACTTCGACATCGTTGCCAGGTATAAACGTATGTGCGGCTACAACGTTCTTTTTCCGCAAGGATGGGACTGCCACGGTTTAAGCATCGAAGTTCAAGTTGAAAAAGTTCACAACGTTCGTAAAAGAGACGTGCCGCCTGACCAGTTTCGCAAATGGTGCGAGCAGATGGTTGAAAAGTACATTGCCATGATGAAGGAAGGCATCCTAAAGCTTGGCTGCAGCGTTGACTGGACGACGGAATACCGCACAATGGATCCTGACTACTGGCGACGAACACAGTTAAGCTTCATAATACTCTACAAAAAAGGTTACATGTATCAGGGCACGCATCCAGTTAACTGGTGCCCACGATGCGAAACAGCCATAGCCGATGCCGAAGTAGACTACGAAAGGCACGAGGGCACGCTTCATTATATTCGCTTCCCGTTTGCCCAAGGTGGCGGGCACATGCTCATCGCAACTTCTCGTCCCGAATTCCTACCCGCATGCGTCGCCGTCGCAGTGAACCCTTCGGACACTCGATTCAACAAGTACATAGGCTGTGAGCTTCTGGTTCCCGTTGTCAACCGTGCAGTCCCAGTTATACCCGATGAGGGTGTCGACCCAGCCTTCGGCACGGGCGCAGTCATGATATGCACTTATGGCGATAAAGATGATGTGAAAACTGTCTTTCGACACAAACTTCCAGTTATTATGCTTCTCACAGAGAACGGCCGCATCAACGAACATGGCGGCAAATACGCAGGGCTCACCGTAGTCGAAGCCAGAAATGCCATAGTCAAAGACCTCGAGGACGCAGGGCTTCTTGAAAAGAAAGAACGCATAATACAGGAAATAGGTGTTTGCGACCGATGCAAATCGCACATTGAGATACTCGAACGTAAGCAGTGGTTCATGAAAACGCGTGCCTTAACAGAAGCCGTGGAAAAAGCTGCGAACGAAGTCGCATGGTACCCTGATTACATGAAAACTCGCTTAGTCGACTGGGCCCGCTCGTTGGACTGGGATTGGGTTATAAGTCGCCAACGCGTCTTTGCTACGCCGATTCCAGTCTGGTACTGCAGGAACTGCGGAGCCACGGTCGTTGCGGATGAAACTTGGGTTCCCATCGACCCGAAACTCGAGAAACCTCGCATTAGCGAATGCCCAAAATGCGGCGGAAAAGACTTCGTTCCAGAGAAAGATGTTTTCGACACATGGATGGATTCGTCAATTACATGTGCGGTGCACGCCGGATGGCCGGACAAGTCTGACTGGCGCAGGCTTTTTCCAGCAGACCTGCACCCGTCGGGCATAGACATAATCCGTACATGGGCGTATTACCTCATGGTCCGGCATCTGGCTCTTTTCGGAGAAAAACCATACAAAAACTGCCTTATCAACGGCATGGTTCTCGGGTCAGACGGTAGGAAAATGAGCAAATCGCTGAAAAACTATGTTGCTGCACCTGAGGTGCTCGACAAGTACGGGTCGGATGCTATACGACAATGGGCTGCCTGCGGAGGCGCCACAGGCTCAGACATACCCTTCCGTTGGCCTGATGTCGAGTACGGCAGACGGTTCCTCGTTAAATTATGGAATGCCTCAAGCTTTGTAAGTCGTATGCTCTCTGATTATTCGCCATCCGTGATACATCCTGAAACACTTGAAGTGCTTGACAAGTGGATACTGAGTAAAGCTGAAAGACTCACTAAAACCGTGACGGAAGCCTTGGAAAAGTGCCAGTTCAACGTTGCTGTAGAGGAAGCACGAAACTTCACATGGCACGCTCTTTGCGACAGCTACGTCGAAGCCGTAAAGGATAGACTCTACAGACCAGAAATCCATGGGGGCAACCGCAGAGTTGCTGCTCAAGCAACGCTTTACACCGTGCTATATAGAGTTCTTCAACTTCTGGCGCCAATAGTTCCGCATGTCACCGAAGAAATCTACCAGTCGATTTATGCTGCAGATATGGGCTACAAAAGTCTCCAAATCACGCCTTGGCCCATATACAACCCGTCATTCATCGACGAACAAGCTGAAAAAAACGGTGATATGCTGATCGCTCTGATCAGCGAGGTTAGAAGGGAAAAAGCTGAAAAACGATTGCCATTGAACACGCCAATCAGGACTTTAACGTTGTACACAGATGACGAAGCCACGGCAAGAATCCTTCGCTTAAGCGCCAGCGACATTACTGGTGCGTGTAAAGCTGAACACTTACTTATCACTTCAAACGCTGCAGAGGCTAAGCCTGTGGCGCAATTCCCGAACGTAGCCTATGCCGCAGAATACTGAATAGGAAGCGTGTGAAACAGCTTGAAAACCGTAGGCATTATCGGTTGTGGCGCCATAGGAAGTCTCATTGCCAAGGCCATTGACTGCAAACTTGTGATATGCGATTTGCTCGTAGTGTATGACCAACAAAGAAATCGTGCTCTATTGCTCAAGAAGCAACTGCAAGTCCCCGTAGAAGTCGCTAACAGTGTAGACGAACTGCTTGAGCGTAGACCTACAGTAGTCGTTGAAGCCGCGTCGCAGCAAGCTGTTAAAGAATACTTGAACCATTTACTCTCCAAGGGCGTTGACGTGATCGTGATGAGTACAGGAGCATTAATCGACATGGGCGTCTCGAACCCACGTGTACATGTCCCATCAGGCGCCGTAGGTGGACTTGACGCTATCCGCAGTGCCGCTTTGGCAGGCATTCGCTCAGTAACGTTGCAGTCTAAGAAGAACCCGCGGGCGCTGGACATGAGTAACACGGCGCCTCAAGTAGTGTACGAAGGCGTAGCTGAAGAAGCCGTTAAACTTTATCCGAGAGAGATGAACGTTGCCGCTACGCTTGCATTAACCGTAAAACCGACACCCGTCAAGGTTCAAATAATCTCAGACCCAAATGTGTTCCGAAACACGCATGAAATTTACGTGGAATGGACTGGCGGAACGATGAAGCTGGAATTCGCCAACGACCCTCACCCGGAAAATCCGCGGACAAGTGCGCTGGCGGCTTGGTCAGCAATAAGCCTTCTAAAAACTCTTTTGGATGCTAAACAAGAACCTCGCTAACGAGTTTCCGGATGCTCCGTCTTAGCTTTAAAGGGCGTTTCATAACCATTATTGAACAAAGAAAAAAAGGAGTTATAAAGAGGCTGCTACGCGTAATCTGCCGCTTCGGGCGTGACTGCCTCTTCCGTGGCGGTTTCGCCTTCGCTTGCTATCTGCTCTGGCTGTGTATCCGCGATTTCTTCTGGAGCGCTTTCTTCCTTTGCTTCCGGGGGGCTGTCTGCGGTCGTTTCTTGAGGGTTTTCCACGGCTTTCTGTTGAACCTGAACGGCTTCCTCAACCTTGTTGTCTGAAGTTTCAGCGACTTGCTCTACTGGTGCTTCAGTTGGTGCCTCGCTTGCGGCTTCTGAGGCTGCTTCTGCCGAACTTGCCTGCACATCCTCAGTTTGTGCAATTTCAACAGCGTCTGAGGGAGGTTGCTGCTGCGCTGTTTGTTCAGTTGGCTGTGTCTCAACAGGTGCCTGCTCAACTGGCGCCGCGGTTTCATCTGCACAGGGTGCCTTATTCTGTTCAATCGGCGTTTCCGAAGCAGGTTCGGAAACAACGGGTCCTTGCTCTGGCTGAGGCGGCGCCTCGACAACTGTGGACGCTGGGGCTACAAGCTGGTTCACGGCGTCGTTGATTACTTCCAGTTCTTTCTTCGCGTTCTCCAGCCCGATTGTCAACAAGCTTATCTCGCGTTGGTAAACTTCCTCGTCCACTTCACCAGCTACATGTTGGATCTCAAAGTTGGCAAGCAGCATTTCCAGCGTTTTGATCTGGCTGTTAAGCTCCTGTGCTTTAAGTTGCATTTTCTCTATGAGGGCTTTCTGTTGTTTTTCGATGTCCGCTAGCGCAGCGGCGATTTCCCCGCTGAAAGAGTCATAAGTAGACCTCGAAATCCTGCCAGTTTCAAACAGATTGTCCAATGCTTGCTTCTTTCGCTTCGCCAAGTCGTATTCTTCGTTCAATCGCTTAAAAGAGAGCTTCCACGAAATCATTTTTAACACCTGTCCACTTTGTAAAGGTAAAACAAAAGATAACTTTTGTTAACATGCCCGTATATCGCTAAGTGTTAAAGAAAGCTGAGCACTCTGTCAAATAGGCAACTTTCTGATTAAATCATGAAGCATCAACCGAGCGGTATATAACTGAAATTTGCAAATTTATCCACAAATAACGCAGTCAAAAACACAGTTTTTCGTCTATCTAACTTAACCCATCCAGAAAAACACTTTTGTAGCAATGTCGCCAAGACCACACTGGATTGCTGCGAAATCAAAACTCACAATCGAGTTAAGTCAAAAAGCCTTTTGCATGTCAGTCAAACGAAACGCTAAAAAACACCTTCGCAGTCATGCTACCCGACAGGAAACAACTTAATGGGCCCGTAGCTCAGTAAGGCTAGAGCATCGGACTTTTAATCCGGGGGTCGCGGGTTCAATTCCCGCCGGGCCCGCCTCTTCGGGCGGAAATCTGCCTGTTTTCGCCTTTTTTGAGCATTGATACTCAAATGTTTAGGTCTTAAAAACAGATTCAAAAGTTTTACAACGCACGGATTATGGGTTAATGCATAGGTACTCTTCAGAACCAATAGCATATGGCGAGGAATTTGTTGGCCGGTCAACGTCTAACGATTTGTATTCTACATTTGGACTCAACATGCAAGCAAAGCGGATTGGAAGGCTCAGTCTGATGAAACACGAGAAAACGCGAAAATAGCCCTCAGCAAGTCTGCTGGTCCCGCGACGGCGGTCGTTGCACCACTTGATCCCGAAAAATTCGAAGAACTTGCGTTTTCGTTGAAAAAACCAACAGAGGTGATAAGCGAAATCCTATAACCACTAACTACTTAACGAAAAACAAAAAAGGAAATCGTTTGAATAGGCTATTCCGTATGGCTACTTTATCGAAATTTTCCTCCGAGGCTTAGGCGTTTTCTTCGGCAATATAAGTTCAAGTACGCCGTCTTTAAGGCTTGCTTCGGCTTCGTCAGATTTAACTTCTTCAGGCAGTTCGATTCGTCTGTGAAATTCTTGCGATGCTCTCTCTTTGCGCACATACCGGCTTGTCTTTTCTTCTCTTGCCCACGATGACCTGCCCCTAATCTCAACCGCTCGGTCCTCAACTTCAACTTCGACGTCGTCTTTCTTTACGCCGGGTAGTTCAGCCGTCAAGCGATAATCCTTTCCTCGGTCTTCTATGTCGATGCACGGCCACGGTTCCCGTGTCACCGGCAGCATTGCGTATGCTCCTTCCAGTATCCGTCCCGAGGGCCACAAAAGCTCTTCAAAGTCTCTTCGAAACCTATCAAAAGCCCTATCGAACTCGCGCCAGAATCTAAATGATGGAAGTGATTCTATGGCGCTTTCGGTTTTAGCCTTTGCCTCAACTGGGATGTTTTCTTTTTCATCAGAAGTATGCGTTTCTTTTTCAGGAGCTTTCTCATTTTTCATGAGTCACACCCCCCAATAATTAAAGCGGCAAGAAAACTTCGATAAAAACTTTATGCTCTACTGGTTTAGGCTATAACTTATGTTTTCCTCTAATTAGTCAAGTAAAGTATGATTGGCTGTTTTTGGCTGGAAAACCGGTTTTATAGTTTAAGTCATCAATTTTTCTGGATGTCTCTGTAGCTGTTCTTCTAAAAGGTAAGCAATCGACGTTCAGGATGAAAAACTGCAAAAACCCCGCGTAACCAGGGCATCTTGAGCGCATATAGCATAACCTGATAACGGATTATTCTACAGCTTAACGCTTAAAATTCAGCCAGCCAAGCGAAACAATCCAAATCCTGCTTCAGCGCCAATGTCGCCTCATTACTACTAGCTTGAAAAATGTTAATTACGCTAAATTTTCCTTTTTTTCTTCACGAAATCCAGCAAACTCATTGTCTCAACTGATTTCTTTTCATGCATAACAAGCAGAACCCGCTTCAATCTTTCATAGGTTTCATCATCAATAGCTTTCGATTCGTAAAGCCTTTGAAGGTTTGCAAGTTCTTTCCGCGTCATTTCCTGCTGCTTGGCTTTTTCACGTATGTAAGCATTTATCAATTTTTTAGTCCGATTCCGAGCGATTTCTTCTTTATGCGCGAAATAGTACACAGCTCCCACTAAGGCAACGACGAGGATTCCTAAAGGAAGGACAAAGAAACTGAAATCATTTGGGTTCAAAGGCTTTGTTACCCTCATTTTCTGTTACACTCAGCGTGAAAGCTGAGGCCTATGTTGCTATGGTAGGTTAACTGATGATCCTCCTTGAAGTCTTTTTATGCTGTAAACTTAGATGTGATGGTACCTAAAGCTTATGAATCAGTCATATGGATTGCTACTTCTTTTAGTAAATGAAATAAACCAAGCTTGAGGTTCAATTTTCCCTTTAACACGACTTCGCAGGGGTTGTGACAGCTATTCACGGTTTTGACGAAGCTCTCCATAGTGTTTTTCCATGACATATGTTTGGGTTCTTTTGTATCGGTCTAAGCCGTCAACATCAGAAGGCAGTTTACTAAGTTTAACATAAACCATTCAAAAGGTCGATTTCGCTGTTGACCGAGACGACAGCAAGAACACTTACTTTTTAGGTTCGACATGTATGGTTAGGTTAACGTTGGGTAACTCGCTTTTCAATTCTTCCTCCAAATGGTCCGTAAGCTCATGTGCTTCATTTACGCTAAGGGTGCCATCGACTGAAAGATGTAGCTCAGCGAAGACCTGGTTTCCAACTCGGCGAGTCTTCAACTCATGGAAGTCTATGAACTTATACTTGTGGAGTAAGAGAACTTCCTTTATTCTCTTCTCCTCGTACTTGCATGCTTGTTCCATAAGTGGGCTCGCAGACTTCAGCATTAATTCTACTCCCATTTTGCCGATTAAGGCGGCGCTAAGGAAGGCAAGAACAGAATCTATAAAACTGTAACCTGTCAACCAAACCACAAATAGGCCAACCCATACAGCGGCAGACGAAATCACGTCAGAAAGCAAATGCTTTGCGTCGCCTTCAAGTGCAGCGGACCCTGTGGCACGCGCTTCGCGGAGAAGCAACCACGAGAGTCCAGCGTTTAGGGAAGTGGCTGCGACAGAAATTCCAATGGCCAAGTCAAGCTTCATTAACTCTGGAGCAATGAGAAGTCGGTTTGCAGCAGTATAAACTATGAGAAGTGCTGCGGCAAGAATAAATAGTCCTTCGATCATTCGTGAAATGTCCTCGATCTTCTGGTGACCGTAATTGTGGCTTTCATCCGGAGGTTTTTTCGAAACCTCAACTGAGAAAAGCATAAGCCCCGAGGCTAAAATGTTAATGATGGATTCAAGGGCGTCGGAAAGCAACGCCACTGAATTGGACACCGCATACGCTATTAGCTTCACAACGAAGACGAATACACCGCCAATAACCGCGGCGTATGCAGCTTTCACCTTATTCATAGCATTAAAAACACATGCGACGCTGCTTTTAGGTATTACCCCATGAGCTCGGTTTTAATAAGATCTGTGGGTCGTCTCAACCGAAAAGCCTCATATGAAAAGGCGTCCGCAACACGAGTTTCATTGATGCCGCACGACTATTGTAATGAACAGACAACAAGGGTTTCGCTGATTCATCTTTTTGCTGTGCAAAACACATAAATTCTTTCTCCTCATCTAAAGCTCCATGTCGGGCGGTAGCTCAGCCTGGCAGAGCTTCCGAGCGTGCCAGCGTAGGCTGGCATGCGGAGACGCTGTAGAGGTCCACCAGAGGTGGGCATCACTCAGCCTGCTCAGGCGTACAGGCAGAAACCGGAGCGTCGCAGGAGAACCCTGAGGTTGGCTCAGGTTCGGCGAATTCAAAATGAAGGTTTCGCTTCATGAAAATCCTGCCCGCCCGACCAACACTTTAAGCCTAAGGCGGGTAACAACTCAAGATTTAGATATGCGTGCAATTATATACGTTAACGATGAGTTGCTGTATGTATAAGAAAAAATGGGCAATCCTCACAGTAACTATCCTGATTATTTTTCTCATAAGTGTTGCAAGCTTCTTTGAGATACAGAGTCGCGAAGCTGCAGCTCAAACAGCGTATAAAGCTCAAGCTGAAAAGCTTCTCAGCAAAGCGGTTGACTTTGTAGAAAGATTGAGAAACGTGACTCTTCCCAACGTTGAACTTGAAGTCGTGACAAAGTCATGGGCAATTGAAACATGGGGCAAAGGCTACGCGACACCCGACCTTCAAAACATTCTACGGGAGGAACGAATATACAAAGCGCTCTTGATGATTCCTGAAAACGCAAGCCTTTACCAAGCAAACGTAGACTGGGCAGGATACATAGGTGCAGCTACATGGAATGGAAAAATCTACGTGGTGCAAGAAAATTTTGACCCTTGGAAAATGCCCGACGCTGAAGCAACCTTCGTACACGAATTAACGCATATAATGCAAGCACAGTTGCACCCTCAATGGAGCATACTAACTTTTGACCTTAACAAGGCGCGAGACGCGTTGAACGAAGGTGACGCTTCGTTCATGGGTGACTACTTCAAAAATCAGACCCAAGCCTCACTTACCGCGCAAGTGCTTGCTATGGGTGTTTATGCACCGAACGGCTATAACCTGCCACAGCCAAGTATACCTGACGCCGTGCTGTGCCTCAACTATTTTCCATACACTTACGGAAAAGAGTTCGTCAAAGCGCTGTATCAAAAAGGCGGTTGGCAACTGGTCAACGAAGCTTACAGGAACCCGCCGAATACGACGGAGCAAATAATGCATCCTGAGAAGTACTTTAGCGCAGAACCGGCGCGAAACGTGACAAGCACATCCACCCCCGATGGAAATTGGACACTCGTCAAAACAGACACTTACGGCGAGTACTTCATTCAAGTTATGCTAGGCCGCTGGCTTACACAAGACGAAGCGGAAAAAGCTGCTGCAGGGTGGGGCGGCGACACCCTAAGCTATTACGAGCAGGGAAACGACTACTTATTCACATGGGGCATCAAATGGGACACCAAAGAAGACGCATGCGAATTCTTCATAGCCTTCAACAATATGTTTCGCATGGCTGCAGCCACGCAGACAGCATGCTGCCAATGGGACATCCATGGAAGCCATTTGACAATAACGTGGAACCAAGCCTTGAACTCAACAATCATTACTTGCTCAAGTATGAAACAAGTTTCCTTGGCAGGTTAAAACACCTAAGCAGGCGATCGCCCTGTCCAAGACGTAACACAAAAACCGATTTGAGGCACATCGGTGGCTTCATCAAGCGTCAATGTTAGAACGCATTTTCTCTTTCGGCGAGTATAGAGAAGCTATATACTTCATTCCAAGCGTGACTCTTTTCTTGCCTGAAGGATGGTCGTAGAATAGGAATTCCACAAGCCTGTTTGGATACGCGTATATGAGGTTCTGGTCGCACAGCTTTACGATGGATGAAATGAAGGCTTCAGGTTTTTTCACAAGCTCCAGCTCAAATTTGTCACACTGCTTTTCTTCCCAGCGGCTCAATGTGTTCATCAGTGGCACACAAAGTGCATAAGTAAATCCGAATATCAGAGCATATGCTGGAAAGTATGCAACGGACGTGGGCTGCCTTAAGTTTTGCAGGTCTATGCCCAGAATTGAGGAGGTCGATGTGGTATGGAGGATCCAGTAAATACTGCAGAATAGGCTCAAGAAGGCAGATATTAGAATAATTGAGAATTTCCAGTGATGGCCAAACTTGTGGTGCGCAATCTCATGTCCTAGGACAGTTTCAACCTCGTCCAAGGAGTAACTCTTCAGGAGCGTGTCGCTTAGCATTACTCTTCGTTGACTGCCTGTGCCATTCGTTTCCGCAATAACTTTCCTTGTTCTTGGATTTGTTTTTATTTCATAAATGTTAATACCGCGAACACCTGTCTTTTCAATAAGCTTCGTAAATATGTTTAAGATGATCCCGTTCCCCAAACTTTGGATGTTGTATATGCGATTTTCCAAGAATCTTGGCGGTTGATAAAGAAGAAAGAAGATAACAAGCACAGTAACGGCAGAAATCGCTAAAAGTTCAAAATAATCAAGCAGCATGGCATTGTACAGGAACGTTGTAAGCGCAAGAAGCGCAAAAAGGACAAGCATCTTGCGTTCAAGCTTGGAGCTAAGCCAGTTTCGAAGGCCCATCAATGTCAGCCCGAACTTGTGTTCAAAATAGTATTCCTTTAAATAATCAAAGGGGATCGTGACGATGCAGAACATGACATAACCTACTAAAACCAAGCAGACAACAGCAAGCCACTGCTTAGAGATGAATGAACGAACGGTCAAATCAAGCACGCTCAATACTTTCAGACGTATGGCTAGCAACGTCAACGCTGATACGGTAATCCACTTAGAGAGTGAGACCACAATGAGGATGTACAGATAATTCCTCGCAGCCCGTTGTCTTTGTTCGTCGAAGCTTATCGGTAAGGCCATTCCAAACACAATGGCAGAATTTTTCAGTTAGCTATAAAGCTTACCAAAAATTTATCTAAGAGCCGTATTTCTGACTATTGAGCAGAATTGCACGCTGAGACGCTCCCTTGTCGCTGTTCGCATAGCCTGAGCGTGGTAACGTTAAAGCCTGCCAGAGTTGCTGAAGCCTGATGTCACAACAGCTTTCGACAAAGAACAGTATCAATTGCACGTCTTCTCAGATCAAGACACGGGATATGGCGAAACTAAAGGAAAACAGCAGCAATTAGCGCAACAAATTTAACCCGTTCTCCTACATTGTTTTTTTGTTTAGATGTTTGCCTAAAAACGGCGAGGCTTAAGCTGTTGAAACCATCCGAAAAGAAATCCATTCGTTTCGCACGGGTTGAAGATTTAAGCGCAATTGTTGCGATTGAGAAGCGGTGTTTCCCAGGGTTTACTGCATATTCCAAACGTCAACTCGCTTACCTCATCCGCTATGCAAACAGCATATGCCTTGTTGAGACTGAAAACTCGGTGGTACGCGGTTTTATCATAGTGACTTATCGCAGAAACAGCTTGGTTGGCAGCATTGAAACGTTGGATGTTGACCCACAGTTTCAACGGAGAGGAATAGGCATACGTTTGCTTACGGCTGCGGAAGAAGTCATGCGACAGCGCGGGATACGTTGGTCGAAGCTTGAAGTTTCCGACAGGAACGAGCCCGCATTGAGGCTTTACCTCAAAGCTGGTTACAGCGTGATATGCAGGCTTGAAGGCTACTACAAGTATGAACATTGGGGCTCAAGAGACGCCGTTCGAATGGTTAAAGCTTTGTGAAAGGGTCTGGCTTGAACACCCATGTGTTGTCTTCCAGCGCTGTGAAACCTTTTGTATACTCTTTCATGATCGATAGTAGTGCATGCCTGAAACGAGCGGGCACATGCTGCATGTTGCAGCTTTCAGGGTGTATGTGAATCGCTTCAACATGTGCATGCTCTTTGGCTCCGAAGTTTTCGCCAAATCCTGCAAGAAAAAGCGCATGTTCTTTTTCGTCCTCGTCAAGTCTTAAAGCAGTTTCCAACAGTCTCCTTGGAAGAGCTTTCACGTCTTCAGGACCGTAGCCCATTATTAAGGGATCGACGTCGTTTGCGCATAGAAAAAGAAGCACACCTAGACATTTGCTGCATTTCCCGCAGGGCAAGATGTTTTCGCCGGCAACGCGGCAGCTGTGGCAGGAGCGTTGCACGCTTGCAAATTGAGGGTACCTTTTCGTCAGTATTCGTTCAACTATCAATCCGGATATTGGTCTAACGGCGCTCCACTGGATTAGTCCAGGCATTCTTTGTTTGTACCACTCTGCCATTCGCGAGTCAAAGTCTTGGGTTTGGTCGTAGACGCCGAAATAGTGACGTATTCCATTTAAGTAAGGCTTTATTCGAGGGTCATCGAATTCGCTGCCTATAAGCAGGTTTCCGATGCCTTCCAAGCTAAACAGGGGTAGCAGGAGAAAGACGTAGACGGGGAAGATGCACAGCCTTATTGGGTAAGTGTCTGCCCAAATTTCCCTATGGTTCGGTTTTATAATTCGCATGTGGTCCAACATGAAATTGTAAAATCTGTCAACGTTAGTCCAGACTCTACGCGTTTTCGGTTCAGTTTTCTTGAAAAATCGGTAGGCTGGAAGCGCTGTGCGCCAATGTCCGCCGCTTTCGTTCACGTACAATGCATAAACATCTGCTCCTGCTTCCTTGAGCATGGCGAACGTTAGGAGGCTTTCTTTCCCTCCGCTTGAAAGCACGCCGCATGCGTTTTCGTTAAATTTGCTTGAAACGACTTTGTTTTCAACTATGTCTTCAGCGCATATTTTTGCCCTTGGCTTTGCGTTTTCAAGAGTTACTTCATGTGGGGCTGGCAGAAACTCGGGTTTAACATATAGGTTTTTCCTTCGAACAAGCTTGTTGATGAAGATGTCTGCTGAAAACACTTTTAACAAGTCGTTCAACAAGTCAAAGTCGGCCTTGCTGATCGGATAATGCAGTACTATCTCGTCGGTGAACAAGCCATAGTTGAGCATAGGCATAGCAAAGGCGACTCTAAGCAGGCTGAGGCTTTCTTGAGGGAGTTCTCTTTCGTACTTCGCTTTAAGGAGGAAGCTGTATTGCTCGCCTGAGACTGTTTCAATCGACACCGATGAATGAGCTGACAGCCCGTTGAGGGTTGGTGCTGCAATGTTGATGCTGCGAAAACATTGCAAGTTCATGATGTAGCTCCTTTCAACGAAGGTTTTCAATTGCGTCTGCCAATTGTTCCACACCATCTACAACAGGGTCTTCAACGGGAACCTTAAACCTTCGTCGTAACGCCTTTTTCGCGTTTTCCGCTTCTGTCAAGGGCAGTCTTTCATGATTCAAGCCGATGCCGATCAGAGGGCGTTGCGACAATAATTGCGCGATTTTGACCACGCGCCCTGGGTCAGGCATAGCGTATCCAGGAAAGCCGTCTAAATGTGGTCTTCCAGGAGCGTCTTGAAGGATGAAGCCGTGAACTTGACCTGCTGCGAGTATTTCAAAGCCTCCTGGAAAGAATGGATGCACTAGGCTGCCTTGTCCCTCGATGACCATGAACTCGGGTTTTTCATCATTCCATGATTCAAGTATGGCGCCCTCAATGCCGCCTGAAACGAAATCGTTTATTAATGCGTCGATGACTGTGCCATGCGGCCACCCCTGCATCCATCCTGTCTGCCCAGTGAAAATCATGTCTGCTCGCCGTCCGCGTCGCCTGAGTTCTTGGACAAGCATGACCGCCGTTGTTCTTTTTCCAATAGCGGAGTCCGTGCCAAGCACAGCAATTCTTGTGGCGTCTACGTTGGCGATTTCACCCGTGTAGAAGCGTTTTTTGTCCCTGAACATCTTACGAACATCAGTAATCTTGCAGTTATTCTCGATTGCCAAGCGAAGAAATCTTTCCTCATCGGAAAGGAACTGATGAAGCCCGGAAACCACATCCAAACCATGCGAAAGCGCCCAAACGACGGCTTCGTCGTAGCCTGGCGGAAGAAAGCCCCCTTCAGAAACTGCACCGATCACAAGGATTTCTGGCTTGGTTTTTTCATATGCTTCTTGCAAACTTGAAAACATCGGTATGCCCCTTGGCTTTCCGTCCAATACTTCGCCTGCGTCTCCGGTTGGAGCCTTGGAGTCGACTACTCCGGCTACATTGTAGCGTGTAGTGAATCGTACCAAGCCATGGGCAGTTTTGCCGTTCGCCGTTGTATACTGCCCCTCGCAGAAAACTATGGCTTTTCCATCAGACATTAATGGCCTAAGCCTTCCGTCCAGTGAGTATGACGACGTACCTGTCGTTCGGAAACGGGTCTTTTTTGTGTCTGTCCACAAGCGCAATTAGCCCAGCTGTCGAGGCTGGGAGAACGCTTAGTCCTTCCTTCTCACGGATAAGCCTAGCATAGTAAAGCATGCTCTTGTCTGTGGTGTAAGCAGCCCAGCCATGTGTAAGCCTTATTGCAGCTAACGCATAGTTTCCATCGATCGACCGCCAGTTAATCAGCGGTTCGTTTACGGCTGTGTTCCTTATTCGTTCGGGTTTAAGGTCGTCGCAGTTCGGTGTATTCTTTATGAAAGCCTGCACTATTGGGTTCATACCTGAGGCTGACCCTGCAATAAACCTAGGCATCCTCGAAGTTTTTCCCCTGTTATACAAGCTGAGGAAGCCTCTGTATATCCCTGCCAGCGTTGAGCCGTTGGACGCTGGCACAGCGACAGCTGCAGGTGCATCTCTGAGTTCATCATAAATCTCGTAGGCGATTTCGCCGTAAGCCTTGAGCTGTAGGTTCGTGTTTGAACCGCCTGGGTTCGCGTCGTAATAGCCCTCCTGCTCCGCCTTCATACGTGAAACTCTGACGGCTTCTTCGTAGTCTCCTGGCACTCGAATGATTTGCGCTCCGAGCGCAAGGATTTCTTTTATTCTGTTACCATGGTATTCCTCAGGAATGTAGATTATGCATTTCAGCCCAGCAAGCGATGCTGCTAATGCGATCGCAACGCCGTAATTTCCGCATGAAGCTACCGTAATTTCCTCGTATCCTCGTCGGAGCGCGTCGAGCGCTTGAGCAAAGGCGATGCGGTCTTTCTGTGTGCCGGTAGGGTTGCCGCCTTCAAACTTTAGGTATACTTGACGGAGCCCTATTTCCCTCTCAATATTTCTGGCCCGCGTGAGGCTTGTGTCGCCGACTTCCGAGTCGAGTATTATTTCAAAGCATTCAAGTCTCTCTTCAAGTGGGCGACTTTTGTCTGCGGATATCCGTCCAAGCGAATGCAGTTCAGGTGTTATAGCTGGGACGTGTGAGCTTGCGCCATCTAGAAGTGAAGTGAACCCGTTGCCTATCATCTTCAAGCCCTCAGACTTGGCTGAGGGTTTAATAGAACTTTCGGCGTCTTCTTCTCCCAAGCATGAATCCCTGTGTAACCACTTATGCTCCTACGCAAGAAGTATTTAGGCTTTTTCATACACTACAGTGCTACTTCAGGTGCATATGATGCACTGTTAAAAAGGTTTGTACGCTGCTGAAGCCTTGTTTTACTGAGCGAAATATTCTGTAGTCATGGATTCTGATGGACTTTTCCTTCAATTGCGTTTGGGATTTGAGTCTGTCTCGCTTTTTTGGGGTTTTAATAAATGTTGAAAAAATATGGCGATAAGAGGTTAAAGGAATATACTTAAATAATAGCAGTGCATATTTGCTCAGGAATATTGCAAAATAATAAACAAACGTAAATGAAGGGTAAGTCATGTTGAGCGCAGGAGACACTTCGTGGATGATAATGGCAACAGCCATGGTTATGCTGATGACGCCGGCCCTAGGTTTTTTCTACGCTGGGCTTGTACGAAAAAAGAACTTGGTCTCTACACTTGTGCAATGTCTCATAATCTTTGCCATAATTACACTTGTTTGGACTCTCTGGGGGTACAGCTTAGTATTCGCGCCGAGCATACATGGTTTAATCGGTAATTTATCCCTCATCGGACTTAACAACGTGGGAATACGCAGCGTTACACCAATTGCCCCCTCTATTCCAGAACTACTATTCTTCGCTTTTCAGCTGAAATTCGCCGCCATCACGCCTGCACTTATCATAGGCGCATGCGCTGAAAGAGTACGCTTCCGCTCTCTGCTGATCTTCGTCGTCCTATGGTCTACGTTCATTTACGCGCCAATCGCGCACTGGGTGTGGAACCCAAGTGGTTGGTTACACGGTGTAGGCGCAATAGACTTTGCAGGCGGCATCGTGGTACACGTGACAGCTGGTCTGTCTGCGCTTGCAGCAGCATTATTCATAGGACCGAGAAAAGGCTGCGTATACTGGAAAGATCATATGAAGGAGTTGGATAAAAGAGACACTCACGGTTCCGAGTTCAAACCAACAAACATTCCCTACGTCATACTAGGCGCTTCTCTATTATGGTTTGGGTGGTTCGGATTTAACGGTGGTAGCGCGTTGGCTGCAAATGAGCTCGCAGTCTCAGCCATAGTTGTCACGAACGTAGCAGCGGCCGCAGCCGCCGTAAGCTGGATGCTTCTGGACTGGAAAATTAAGGGAAGACCCTCAGCCGTAGGCATCTCGGTAGGCGCGGTGTGCGGACTTGTTGCGATTACACCTGCCTCGGGCTACGTAAACATCACTGCTACCCTTCTCATAGGATTCGGCGCAGGCATTGCCTCAAACTTGGCTGCGAACTGGCGCGCAGGTCGAACAAGAATAGACGACACATTAGATGTCTTCGCATGCCATGGCATAAGCGGCATCTGGGGTTCAATAGCCACTGGACTGTTCGCCACAACTGCTGTCAACAGCTTCAACGGACTGTTCTATGGTAATGTTTCTCAACTAAGCGCACAGGCATTTGCTGTTACAGTAGTTGCAGCATATGCCTTCTTCGGATCATACATGCTTCTTAAAGTAATCAACAACTTCTCGCCTTTGCGAGTAAGCCCTGAGGAGGAAGACCAAGGACTAGACTTGACGCAGCATGGTGAGGAAGCCTACCATCTTGACTGACATGATCTGAGCAACTAACAACGCACGGTTGAGCGCGAACATGCATTGACTACTCTTTTCAACGTTAGATGGGCTTTTTTTAAAAAAAGTTGCACTGTTGCTTTCCTAATTGTCAAAATTACATTGTATTCTGTGAGAAGGCTCAGGATTTTAGTCGCAGAGGTAGATCGCCCTGAAAATCATTTTTCTTGTACCCGCCAGTCTTTTAGATTTGGTTTGGACGCTTTTGGCACTCTCCACGGCTGAAGCCTGGAGATTCTTGCACACAGCCTCTTCAACGCTCAGGGGCACGTCCGTTTCAGCGTTTATCCCTTCACCGTTCAGGGGCTATCTGCAAAGAATGCGCCACCACCCTGTTAGCGACTTCTCCATGAAACTGAAGAAGCCCTATATTTCATGCTCGAACCACCCCGCCTATCTCGGTTTGAAGCCTTATTCGAGCTTTTCGAGCATCTAAGCCGCATCCAAAACGACACGACAGATACAAGAGGGAAATAAAGTTTACTGCAATTCATCCCGAGACCGTCAAGTTATGGGCATTGCTGGTGGTGTTTTTAATGTTTTGTGTTATCTTGTGAAGTTGAGCCATAAGACTGAGAGCCTTATGAAGAGCTTAACCTTGAAGGTCGGCTTTTTTCCCCGCTGGGAAGTTGTTGAAGAATTCAGCTTATCCTCGCTTTCATGATGCGTGAACCAATCTTGGTTTCGTCGACAGCTGCCTTCCGCTTTGGTTTTGCGTTTATATTGACGTTTACCCGCTCAGGCTTCTTAACCCTGAGCCTGATAGCTTCATGGCTGCATGGCGCGACGCGCGGCGTGTATGTTATATCCCTGTAGCTTAAGCCAGCCATATACACCGCAGAACCGCTTTAACTTTAGCCTGCAGCGAAAACCAGGTTACGCCTAAACAAGCCACTATGTGGGTCTACTCAGCATTAATCGTTGAAGAAGCCGTTACAGGGTGGCGGGCATATCTCTTATGGAAAAGCAGTGAGCGGATTATTGGGTGGACGCTGAAGTGTTTGTCCTCAGAATGTTAAAGTGGCTGTGTAAGATTCTCGTGGTCTCAGTCGAGGCGTGTGTCAAGCGAGAAGTACCGCTATTATGCCGCTGAGAAAAACACCGTCGAAGGTTCCTGCGCCACCGATGCTTGCCATAGGTGCTCCGAGCTCTGGGATGACGTTCAGATTTGAGAGGTCAGCACCTATCAGAGTGCCTAAGACTCCTGCGGTGTAAGCAACTACTTTGGGTGCTCCTGAAGGAAGTAACAGCGCAAGGGCTGCCGCAGTCAACGGCGGAACGAAAGCAGGCGTTACTATGCCAACTCCTTTAACGGGACGAGCGACTGCACGTGTTACTATGGCTACTCCAAGGATTCCGATGAAACAATAGAGAAGCGCTGAAGGCGACTTCGCCAGCAAATACAAAGAGACTCCAGCTGGAATAAGCGCGCCGCCGACGTTAACTGCCAAAACAGTTACGGTTTCACCGTACTCTAAATGCGGGATTCTGTAAGTTAATCCGAAGAAACTTACGTATTCCTCTCGAATCATAGGCACGGTGGCTCTAAGTTTAGCCAGTGGAATGTTAACATAGCTTCCAGCAAAAGTTGCCACAAGGATGAGCACGGTTGTTGAGGCGCTAAACCCAACGTCCCTGAACGCCACGCCCACAACGCCAACAAAGATCAAGGCAACGACGGTGACTAACAAAAGTACTAGGATCATGAAAACTTTGAAGCCATGCGGAAAATACATACCGTTTCGATCCATGAGTGTTCAGTCCATCAAAGCCTACACATATCCTATTACTTCTGCACTCAGAGTATTTATAGCTGCTTTCTCAGGCTACATTTGTTATTGCGTTCAAGTTAAGTGCTTTATCGGTTGTTCAGAAGCTGTGTAGAAACTTTTATTTTGGGTTGCGGGATAAGCATATGAAGCTCAGTATTTGCATGGGGAGAAAAAAATTGAAAGTTGTGGCTTTCAACGGTAGCCCGCGAAAGGATGGAAACACGGCGATTCTCCTAAAACGAGTACTCAATGTTCTCGAAGGTGAGGGTTTTCAAACTGAGCTAATACAACTTGGTGGAGAATCAGTACGTGGGTGCAACGCGTGCAGAATATGTTATACGTTGAAGAACAAACGCTGCGTTATCGAAGACGACAAAGTTAATGAGTACATCCAAAAAATGCTTGAAGCCGACGGAATCGTTCTCGGCTCTCCCGTTTACTTTTCAATGATGACACCAGAGCTTAAAGCGCTGATAGACCGTGCAGGTTACGTGGCAAGAGCCAACGATGACATGTTCAAAAAGAAGGTTGGAGCTGCTGTGGTGGCTGTGAGAAGAGCTGGTGCTATTCCAACGTTTGATGCAATAAACCGTTTTTTCCTTATAAGCCAAATGATTGTTCCCGGTTCATCTTACTGGAATATAGGAATAGGCCAGAAGAAAGGCGATGTTCAAAATGACCCAGAAGGTCTTAAGACGATGGAAGACCTTGGGAAAAACATTGCGTGGCTGCTCAAAAAGCTGAAGGCGCCGTGTTTCTAAGCAGTGCAGTTTTCGCTTATTTTTCGCTGATAGTTAAGTGAAGACGTAACGCGGTCTATACTTCAATGACGCCTAAGAAGTCTTTTGTTCAACAAGCCTATGAAGAAAAGAAACGTACGTTGCATACTTTAATATATCGAGGTTCTGGTTTGCAATATCGAATATTGGACGCGCCCGAGGCTTGAATCTTCCTTTTTCCTGAGATACTCTTATTATGAAGCTATCTTCGCCGTCTGTAAATCTGGTCAGCCAAGATTCAAAGTCCATGGGAAAAAGTATGGGTTATCTATGTATAAACCTCTTCTTCTTTGCCTTTTCCGCAGCTCAAGAACCTTAGCCCTAATGGTTTTTTCAGTCTTCATAAGCGACTCTTTTGAAACTTTAATAGCCAAAAGCACTATTAAACTTCCCGTCGATTCATGCCACCCTTAAAAGGCGTGGACTTTCTTGCCGAAGATTGGTAAACGAACTAAACCTGTGTCGAGGTAAGTTTGGCCGCTCCTTCTTGTATTTCAATTCAGTCCTCTCGTAAGGGCTAAATACTGCCATCGCTATTCACGGTTTAATATTCATGTTTGGGTGCGTTTGGCATGGAAAGCTTCTTTGAGCTCGTCTTCAAGCTGGTTGAGGCTACTCGCAGTCATGAACATTATCGTGACGTTGAATGCATCAACATGATTGCAAGTGAAGGCTTGAAATCTCCGGCTGTAAGGCAAATGCTAAGCATGTCTCACGACCTTGAATGTCGTTATGCTGAGGGCGAAAACGACCTTGAAGGGCACGTGAAAAAACGCTATTACCAGGGACAAAAGTACATATCAGCCATAGAAGATTACGCAACAGACCTCATAAAAAACCTTTTCAACTGCAACTGGGCTGATGTTCGTCTCGTTTCCGGGACGCATGCCAACCTTGCAACCTTTAAAGGACTTTCCATGGCGGCGAAAAACAAAAAAATGGTCGTAACCCCATTAAGCTGCGGCGCGCATATTTCACATGATTACGCAGGCTTAGCTGGCGCAGTGCTGGGCTTAGAAAACATAAATCATGCGTACAGCATCGATGAATTCAACATCGACCCAGAGAAGTCTGCGGATATAATAAGAGCTGCTAAGCCTGGCATTGTAACGTTCGGTGGAAGCCTATTCCTGTTTCCGCATCCCGTAAAAGAATTACGTTCAGTCGCCGAGGAGGTAGGGGCATTCATTGCGTATGATGCGTCACACGTATTAGGTTTGGTTGCTGGAGGAGTTTTCCAAGACCCCTTCGGTGAAGGCGCTGACTTCATAACTTCCTCCACGCACAAGACGTTCCCAGGCCCACAAGGCGGCGTCATAATGGGCAACGCTAAGAACCCGCGACTCGAGAAAGCTATAAAATCGATACAGTACGCCATATTTCCGCTAAGCGCCTCAAACACACATCTTGGACGCTTGCCCGCACTAGGGATCGCGGCGCTCGAAATGAAACTCTTCGGCGCTGAACTTGCCCGACAAACTGTACGTAATGCACAGGCAGCAGGGCAATATCTTTACGAGCATGGCATTCACGTTTTGTGCTCCAAAAAAGGCTTTACTCAGTCGCATCAACTTGCAGTCGATGTAAGCGACCTCGGCGGCGGAAAAAAAATTGCTCAAGAACTCGAAGAAGCAAACATAATTGTCAACAAAAACCTGCTTCCATATGACGACCAAAACCAACGCGATAATCCCTCAGGGTTGAGAATAGGCTTCCAAGACATAACACGCCGTGGTTTCAGAGAAAACGACACCAAATACCTATGCGACCTAATGCTGCAGGTGATGAGAGCCAAACGAAAACCTGAAGAGGTTCGAAAAGACGTGATTGAACTCAAAAAAGAGTTTAGCAGTGTTAAGTACGGTTTCCAAACAGTAGATGACGCTTTAAGCTACATTTGCAAAACATAGCTAAACTCGGTAAAGCTCAGCTCTTGTCAAAGTGCTTGATTGCGATTAATCTCTTGCTTGGTAGGTAATTTTATCAGCATCGAAAAAGGATAACGCTGTAAGGCTAAACTACTTGGCGGTGGAGTATATCCTTTACTTAGGGCTTTACTGAAAAAAGGATCCTGCGCAAATTCCGTTGCAAATGCCAAAGTCCTATGCTACATGTTTTAACCATGAATTTGATGACGCCAAGTTTAAATTTGGCTTTTGAGACATCCTAATTTATATGGGTAAGATGACCATTTTCCTAGTACTCTTAGTCACTTCTGTGGCAGTTTTGACAGGCATGATGGGCGACTCCGTGGGCCCTGTGGTCTCAACAAGTCCGTTTCTGTCACACTTTGGTTTGGCGACAGCAATTTTGGCTATTATGGCGTTAGTAGGGCTCGCAGGAGTTCCATACTATCTTGTTTACTCGGAAATGAAATCAAACTCGAATTGCAGCGTATCCAATGGCGAGGAAGTTGATGAAGCGAATACAACATATGGCGCCGTCTACAAAACACTGACCGAACCAGAACACAGAGTTGTTAATGTTCTCGCATTGCATAAGGGTCAGTATCTGCAAAAATACATGCGCAAAGAAATGGGTCTAAGCCGTCTTCAGACGCATAGGATTGTAGCACGACTTGCCGAACACGGTATAGTGAAACTTGAGAGGTCTGGAAACGCGAATATTGTACTTCTCGCCGACTGGCTTCAAACCACGATAACGCCTAAAACAAGTTCTCCTTGGCTTTCAAAAATTCATGGGAACGGCGTTAAACATTGAGAGGCGCTAAACGCTTTGCCATTCTTTTTTCAGGCGGGAAAGATTCAACGCTTGCACTTCACAGAGCTTCGGAAATAGGCGAAGTTGCCTGTTTAATTACAATACTTTCAAGAAACACTGAAAGTTACATGTTTCACACCCCAAATATTCACCTGACATCGCTTCAAGCCGAAGCATTGGGTTTGCCAATAATCCAGAAAACAACTAACGGTCTTAAGGAAACTGAACTTGCAGATCTCACCGAAGCCATATCATCAGCGGTAAGAGAGTTTAGCGTCGACTGCATCGTTTCTGGCGCCGTTGAATCCGTCTACCAAAGTGAACGTGTGCACCGTATATGCAGGCAACTTAATATGGAATGCTTCAACCCCTTGTGGCATATGGATCAAAAAGCCTTGCTTGAAGAACTCGCAACAAAAGAGTACGAGATTATACTGTCTGGAATCTTCGCCTACCCGCTTAACAAAGACTGGCTAGGCAAACGTTTGAACAAGGAAACGATCGAGAAGCTATTGCGCCTCAGCAAGGAATACGGGTTAAGCCCGGCGGGTGAAGGCGGAGAAATCGAAACCACGGTCTTAGACGCTCCGCTCTTTAAGAGAAGAATCGAAATATTGGAGTATGCCATAGACGCCAAAGAGAACTGTGGTCTCTTCATGATACAGAAAGCCCGGCTTGTGCCAAAGTAGACGTAAACCCCCCCGAGTTTCATCACAAACTTCAAGCGAAAAACGGCGCACTTGAAAAGACCTGTCGGTGTAACCCTTTTTCACGGCTACTAAAGGCTTGAACCATGCACCTTTTCCCACCGATGGAGTTAAATTTTGAATTCACTATATTCAAGTTGAGGACTGGTTAGAGTGGTTTTGGAATTGACGCCGGATAAAGTTCGGCAAGTATGCGATGCACGTTTTATGCGTTGTGAAACAACCGAAGGATTGGCGCCGCTAAACGAAATAATCGGTCAGGAACGTGCTGTACGTGCATTGAAATTTGGTTTATCCATAAAAGATCGCGGCTTCAATGTTTACGTTGCAGGCTATCCTGGAACAGGTCGCACTACAGCCGTCAAGAATTTTGTTGAAGAAACTGCCAAGTCAGAACCTGTGCCACCAGACTGGTGTTACGTGAATAATTTTTCAAACCCGTATCAACCAAGGGCAATCAGTCTTCCAGCAGGCATGGGCAAAATCTTTAAAGAGGATATGAAACGCCTTATCGCGGGAATACGAACCGCGCTTCCTAAAGCATTTGAAAGCGAGGATTATGCTGCGAAAAGAGAAGCCACGATTCGCATCCTTGAGAAACAGCGGAAGGAACTCGTTGAACAGTTAAGTGTAAAGGCTCAGCAGGAAGGTTTCGTGATACAGAGCACTCCGATAGGTCTGATGCTGATCCCTATAGTAAAGGGGCGCCCAATAAGTGAGGAAGAACTTCTTGCGTTGCCTCAGAAACTACGTGAGGCGTTAATAGAAAAACGAAGTAGGCTTGAATCTGAGTTCAGAATCGCGATGCGGCAGTTCTACGATATGGACAGGAAAATCCATGAAGAACTTACAAAACTCAACAGGGAAGTTGCACTCTACGCCATTGGCCACTTAGTAGATGAACTAGTCGAGAAGTATAAGGATTCATCAGACGTTGTCAATTACTTGAAAGAAGTACAGAACGACGTTTTAGACAGTATCCCAATGTTTATTCAACGCGAAGAATCCACTTCACAAGCGTCTTTTCTGGCGCCTTGGCTAAAAGAAACTTCATTCAGAAAGTACGAAATCAATGTGGTCGTGGATAATTCAAACCTTAAAGGTGCGCCCGTAATCATAGAACTGAATCCAACCTACCAGAACCTTCTCGGTCGAACCGAGAAAGAGGCTCAATTCGGCGCGCTCCTCACGGACTTCACCATGATACGTGCAGGTTCTCTACACAAGGCCAATTCGGGATACCTTATACTTCCGGTTGAGGAGTTGCTTCGGAACCCCTTTGCTTATGAAGGATTGAAACGCGCCATGAAAAGCGCGCAGGTCACCGTTGAAGAACCCGAAGAAAGATTTGGCTTTATATTCACCAAAAGCCTTCGCCCAGAACCAATTCCTTTGAAAGTGAAAGTCATCCTCATCGGAGACCCTTACTTGTACCAGCAACTCTTAATTTACGATATGGACTTCAGCGAACTCTTTAAAGTGAAAGCTGAATTTGACACAACAATGTCCAAGAATGAATTGAACATGCAGAACTACGCATCCTTCGTTTGTATGCTCTGCAAAAAAGAAAACATGAAACACCTAGACAGCTCTGCGCTTGCCAAAATCGTGGAGCATAGTTCAAGACTGGCAAGCGACCAGCAAAAGCTGTCGACACGTTTCGCAGAGATCGCCGACATAATTCGGGAAGCCAATTTCTACGCTGAGCAAGAAGGTATTGACCGCATAACTGACAAGCATGTCATGAAGGCAATCGAGGAAAAAGCTTACCGCTCAAAGCTCATACAGGAGAAAATTCAGGAAATGATCAAACGCGGCTTTATACTCATCGATACTGACGCAAAGAAAGTGGGCCAAGTGAATGGTCTGTCCGTAACAGGACTCGGCGACCTAACTTTCGGAACGCCTTCGCGTGTAACCGCCACAGTCGGTTTAGGCAGAGAGGGCGTAATCGACATCGAAAGAGAAGCAAAGCTTGGCGGGCCAATCCACACGAAGGGTGTACTTATACTCAGCGGCTACCTTAACGAAAAGTACGCACGAGACAAGCCGTTGACGCTTTCAGCAAGACTGGTTTTCGAACAAAACTACGCCGGCGTGGAAGGTGACAGCGCTTCAAGCACGGAACTTTACGCCATACTCTCCGCGCTTTCAGAACTGCCAATAAGACAGGACATAGCTGTGACAGGATCAGTCAACCAGAAAGGGCAAATCCAAGCCATAGGCGGCGTAAACGAGAAAATCGAGGGTTTCTACGAAGTCTGCAAAGCCAAAGGACTGACAGGAACTCAAGGCGTCTTAATCCCTGAAAGCAACATTCAGAACCTCATGCTTAAAGAAGAAGTCGTTGAAGCCGTAAGGACAGGTAGGTTCCACATATACTCTACAAAAACAGTAGACGAAGGGATTGAATTTCTAACAGGGGTAAAAGCTGGCGTGAAAAAAGAAGACGGCACATATGAAGAAGGCTCAGTAAACTATCTTGTAGACAAAAAGCTTCGAGAAATGGCTGAACAACTGAAAGAATTCGCAGCAGCGGCTCCCGAACGACTAAGCCACTGAAACTTTAGGCATCTTGGGCTAATGTTGAACGAAAGAATGCTCTGCAAAAATGACCTGCTCCTGCGCATGTCCATATCTTAGTCGTGCAAGGCGTCGACTATTTCTTCCTTGCGTGGCAATTCATTGCTAAGAACTTTCTTCACCTGTCCATAGCCAAATATAAACAGGGAAGGTGTCATGCTTACGCTGTATCTGCGCCATGTCTCTGAACTCGTCACATCCATGCAGTAGAAACTTGCTCGTTTCCCCAATTCTTTGGAAACTTGGCGAAGTATTGCTTTAGCAGCTTGGCATGCTGGACAATTGGGCGATGAAAAAAGAACCACCACAGGCTTGGACGCATGCAAGACTTTTGAAGGAAACTCCGCGTCAGTAACGTTTATGAGGTCTTCCTCATTCTTTTTCTGGAAAAGTTTTCTAAGCCTTGCTGTGAACCCGGAATACTCCTTGTAGGCGATGCGATAGCCTAACCGTTCAATCACCTTTTCAACGTCTGCCAAACCGACAAGTTCCGGGTCAAACTTAACTCTCACAGTTTTGTTCATGTAGTTTACTCTGGCTTCTTCAACACCTTTCAGCTTTTCAACTTCCTTTTCCAGAAGCGTTGTACACGTTGGGCAATCTATGTTCAGAATCGGAATGAATTTGGTAACACGTGTTCCATGTTCGTTCAAGGGTCTACTGCTCCGGCTTAAACCTTTTCAGGAGCAAAGAGTTCGTGACCACCGATATTGAACTGAACGCCATGGCTGCAGCAGCGAAGACAGGGTTCATCACGATGCCCAAGGGCTGCAAAGCTCCGGCTGCGACAGGGATCAACGTGACGTTGTACCCGAAAGCCCAAGCAAAGTTCTGTTTGATTTTCGCGTAGGTCTTCTTGCTCAATTGTATCGCTGTGACAACACCCAATAAATTGTTACGCATAAGTACTATGCCTCCTGCTTCGACTGCAACGTCTGTACCGCTTCCAAGCGCGATTCCGACATCCGCTTGTGCCAGCGCGGGGGCATCATTTATTCCGTCCCCTACCATCGCAACGACCAAGCCCTCATCCTGAAGCTTTTTGACTTCTTCTGCTTTTCTGTCTGGAAGGACTTCCGCGAAGTAACGGTCGATTCCGACCTTGCGGGCAACCGCCTCGGCTGTTCTTCTATTGTCTCCAGTCAACATTGCGACTTGCAGCCTCATTAAGTGGAGTCTAGTCACAGCTTCGGAAGCTTCATCTTTAAGTTCGTCTGCGACAGCGATCACACCATTGACTTTCCCGTTGACAGCTACATACACCACGCTTTTTCCTTCATTGTAAAGTTTTTCAGCTGAAGTCTTCACCACGTCATCGATTACCGCATTTAACTCATTCATGAACCGCTCAGTACCTATGCTGGCATTTACACCTTTCACTGTGCCTCTAACACCTTTTCCCGCTATAACCGCGAAGCTGGAAGGTTCCTCAAAGGGCACCTTTCTGTTCACCGCGTAAGCCACAATTGCCTTGCCTACGGGATGCTCCGACATGTTTTCAAGAGATGCAGCTAATGCAAGCAGCTCGTCTTGGTTTTTGCCAATAATGTCTGTTACAACGAGCTTCCCCTTGGTCAAAGTGCCAGTCTTGTCAAAAATTACCGCTTGGAGCTCTCGCGTCTTCTCCAAGTAATCCCCGCCCTTGATGAGTATGCCATTCTCAGCACCCTTAGCTGCACCAACAAGTATTGCAGTCGGTGTGGCGATGCCCATTGCGCATGGGCACGCAACTATTACAACGGCGATGAACGTGGTGAGACTGAACCCGAAGCTGGCGCCGAGAACAAACTTCCAGAGAATGAACGTTGCTACCCCTATTGAAAGTATTACAGGTACAAAGTAGGCTGAAATCCTATCAGCGAGACGCTGTATCGGCGCGCGACTGAGCTGTGCTTCATTGACCATTTGGACGATCTGATTAAGCGTTGTGTTCATACCCACTCGTGTAACTTCAATTTTGAGCGCGCCTTCGGTGTTTACTGTCCCGCCGATCACTTGACTGCCTTTTTCCTTTGCCACTGGAACGCTTTCGCCCGTGACCATACTTTCGTCAACAGAAGAGGCTCCATCGACAACAACACCGTCAAGTGGTATTTTCTCACCAGGTCTGACAAGCAGAATATCGCCTGGCATGATTTTTTCAACAGGTGTGTCGACAAGCTCGCCATCGTTGGTCACAACATGTGCAACTGAAGGCTGCAAATCGATAAGCTTTCTCACAGCCTCAGAGGCTCTACCCTTGGTAACTTCCTCCAAGTACTTGCCTATCAAAATCAACGCGAGAATTAACGCTGCAGTATCAAAGTAAACATCTTGGCTAGGCATGAAACGAGGAAACAACGTGACAAGAGTGCTGTATCCCCACGCTGTTGTGGTTCCAACAACGATAAGCGTATCCATATTAACTGTTTTAGCTTTAGCGGCGCTCCAAGCTCCGCGGTAATACCGGTAGCCTGCAATGAACTGGACAGGCGTTGCCAGAAAGAACAGCCAAGCATTCAAAGGCAGGAAAGGCAACGGTAAATTAAAAAAACTAATTGCAAAGATCAACAGACCAAGTGTCGTGCTCAACACGATTAGCCTTTTAAGGTTGCGCCTTTCCACTTCAGGCTGAGTGAACGTCAACATGCACTGTTCACTACAGAAATAGTAAGTTTTTCCTTCCACAACTGCCTTGTAGATAGCCGTTTCTTCATCAACATACATCCCACAAACAGGGTCACGCGCCAAAACAACCGCCAAAATGCATTTAATGAACACTGAGCTATTAAGCCGTTTCCCTCAACCAAAGTCTACTTTACATTGATGAACACCATCTAACGTTATATCCAAACAAATGCTGTTGTGGTTCAGATGCATGCTGCAGAATTTGTACACTCAAACCATGCCTTTGGTTTCCACCATTTTTATGCATTTTAAGGCTGAAAGAGTTCCAATCTTAGTCGCATGTGGCCATTTTAACCGACCTCTCTCCGAAGTTGCAACTGTACTGATGGGCGTCAGAACTTTAAAAGCGCTAATTCAGAAAAGTGAGCTGGTAGACTAAGGGAGGAACGGTTATGGAACGATGCAAGAATCCGTGGAAAAGTGACTGCGAGAATGAAAACATTAAGCTTTACATTATCTACCGCGGAGAAAAACTTCCAATTTGCCAATGCTGCTGGGAAAGCATCGCTGATAAGGACGTAAACTGGTGAAGTGAGAATGGACAGCTTCAGTCTTAATAGTGCAAAATCGTATTTGGGAAAGAACGTGAATCTCCATCTGAAAGACGGCTCAGTAATCATCAATGTGCAGGTAGTTGACCTTCCTAGGGGCGGGCTCCAAAAAAGCAGCTATGTCGAGTTCGTGCCATACGGAAAGACTAAACCAACGCGAATTCCAATCAGGCATGTGGCGTGGGCTGAACTTCTGAACCCAACTTTGCTGGACGTTGCAGCCTTAAAGAGGCTGAGCCAGCTTAAAAAAGCTGAAATACCCGCGTGAAAAAGACATATTCATGCACTGTATGCGCTGTGGCCGCTGCTGTACCGAAACTGAAATGCTCCTTTCTTGCATTGACATTCAACGTCTTGAACAACTCGGGTATAAGGTTAGAGCCTTTGCTTGGTTTGACAAGACGGGATACGCAAGGTTGCGCAACAGGAGACGTCACTGTGTATTCTACAACGTTGCAGAACACTCGTGTAAAGTGTACCCTTACAGACCTGAAGGTCAAAAAGTGCCGTTCTACATCGAATTTACACCGTACTCCAGCGTCACTGGCGATCTAAGCTGGGTTTCGCTCGGAATAGAAAATGTGACCTTTGAAATTTTGCCATTTAATGCTACGAGCAGTTGGAAGTACCCTGACCTTAAAATTGTAAGCAGTCATCAGTTCATAGACGAGAACGGTACCTATGCGGTTACCGGAATAGTCCAGAATACTGGTAGTCTGTCAACTGGGCGTGTTTGGGTTGTTGCAACGTTCTATGACACGTCAGGAAAAGTTGTGGCAGCCGGCTACACCAATTTTTTGACGCCTAACCAATTGCAACCAAGCCAAACAACTTCCTTCATAGTGTACCCGCTTGACTGCACACCCGAACTCTCTCAACGCATTGCAAATTACTCGTTGACAATCCAAACGGAAGGACCGATAATGCCTGAAATAATTTATCCGTCGTCGTGTGCTTCACCCAGCACGTCGCCTACTGTCAGCAATCCGCCTGAGACCCCGTCAATAGAGCTTTCTCCGTCTCCTCAGATAGAAACTTCTCAAACATTCCCTGCATTTTACATTGCAGTCATAGTCATAATCGCCGTAATCCTCTTGGCTGCAGCCATTATGCTCCGTAGGCGATGAAGCGTTTTCGCTTCACGCAATACGTGGTTGCCTGAAGCCCAATTATTGCAAAGCGCATCGGGCAACTGTCATGAGTGCTTTGTTAATCCAGAGCATTATCGGTATACATGTTTTTTACGCGTTAATCAACACAAAATATTTTAACCCGTAAAAGTAGACTGCTGCCGCGGTCCGGGGTAACAAAAAATTTGATGCAGAAAGATAAACGCTTGGAGATGCTTCACCAAACTATTGTAGCTCATGGCTACCAGAAGAGTTCACTGCTTGAAATTCTACATAGAGCTCAAGAGTTGTACGGTTATCTAGACAGCGACCTGCTGTCTTACGTTGCTGAAAACTTGAACTTACCGCCTAGCCACGTTTATGGTGTGGCTGCTTTTTACAATTTTTTCCGTCTTCGAAAGCCTGGCGAACATGTGGTCACTTCGTGCTTGGGCACAGCATGCTATGTTAAAGGTGCTGAAGAGATAATTTCTGCTATTGAACGCGAGTTCAAACTTGAACGTGGAAAGTCCACCGCTGATGGGCGGCTTTCGCTTTTCATTACCCGATGCATCGGTGCGTGTGCTATGGCACCTGCTGTGGTGATCGATGACGAGGTTATTGGCAAGGCTACAAAGGAAGCTGTAATTCAGCGGATAAAGCAATTGTTGGAGGGTAATAAGCCTGAAACCAGCTGACGTGATACATCTGGCGGAAACCGAGCTTGATGCGCAGCGATCCTACAAATATAGGATAAATGTTTGCTGTTCAAGTGGATGTCTTCCTTTTGGCGCCCTAAAGGTTTTGAAGGCTTTTGAGGATGCTGTTAAGGAATTTGGTGTGCAGAAAGAGTGTAAAGTTGCACGGACAGGTTGTATAGGTACTTGCTCGGTGGGTCCTGCTGTTTTGGTTGAACCTGGCGACTACCTTTACCAAAATGTGACTCCTGAAAAGGCTCGTCTGATCATCAGAGACCACGTGGTTTTGGGCTTGCCTGTTAAGGACATGCTTTATGGTACTGAAAGCTACTTTAGGAAGCAGCATAGGCTTGTTATGCGGAACGCGGGAAAAATTGACCCGTATAGAATTGAAGATTACATTGCGGCAGGCGGATACTCAGCATTAGTCAAATGTTTAATGAAGTTAAGCCCAAAAGAAGTTATCGATGAACTTTACGTGAGTGGTCTACGTGGTCGTGGCGGTGCAGGTTTTCCCACGTGGCAGAAATGGAATTTTGTAGCTCGGGCGCATCGGATGCCGAAGTATATAATTGCGAATCTGGATGAGGGTGATCCGGGTGTTTTTGCGAATCGTACGCTTGCTGAGGCTGACCCTCATGCAATACTTGAAGGTATGCTTATAGCAGCTTATGCTACAGGCGCCGAAAAAGGCTACATTTACATACGTGCTGAATATCCCTTAGCTGTGGAAACTCTTAAGAAGGCAATTGAAAAAGCGCGTGCCATGAACTTGCTCGGCGAAAAAATCCTTGAAATGCCCTTTAACTTTGACGTTGAACTGCGGCTTGGCGCCGGCGCCTTTGTTGCGGGAGAAGAAACAGCGATCTTAGCATCTGTTGAAGGTAAACGGGCAATGCCTCGTCCGCGACCGCCGTATCCTGCAGCTTCCGGACTTTGGGGAAACCCAACTTTGATACAGAATGTTGAAACATTGGCTAACGTTCCGCAGATAGTTTCTCACGGCGGCTTGTGGTTCTCCAAAATAGGCGTACCTAATTGTACTGGAACGAAATGTTTCTCTTTGACCGGAAAAGTCAAAAACCCTGGTTTAATCGAGGTTCCCATGGGCATTACGTTGCGCGAAGTAATATATGACATAGGCGGAGGAGTGGCTGGTGACCGAGCGTTTAAGGCGGTTTTGGTAGGCGGGCCATCTGGAGGCTGCCTGCCTGACACGATGCTTGACCTGCCAATAGATTATGAGTCTTTAACGAAGGCAGGCGCAATCATGGGAAGCGGTGGAATAGTTGTGATCGATGACAATTCATGCATGGTCGATACTGCAAAGTTTTTTGTTGACTTCTGTGTTGATGAGTCTTGTGGCAAATGTACTCCATGTAGGGTTGGACTTAGAAAAGTGCAGGAAACTTACAAACGAATAATGCGTGGAGAAGGCAGAGCTGAAGACTTAGACTTTCTTAGGAAATTATGCAGCTACATCAAAGAAGCAAGTTTGTGCGGTTTAGGTCAAACTGCTCCGAATCCAGTTTTGACCACGCTACGCTACTTTGGAAAAGAATATCAAGAGCACATATTCGAGAAAAAATGCACTGCAAATAAATGTTTCAGGCATGATGGGGAGGCAAGGAATATTTGACCTCAAAAAATGTTTCGCTAACCATAGACGGACACCAAATAACTGTCCGCGAAGGGATTACTATTCTGCAGGCTGCGCTTGAGAATGGCTTGGATATACCACATATTTGCTGGCTCGAGGGTTTATCGACGACGGGTGCATGTCGTTTATGCCTTGTTGAACTTAAAGGACAAGCAAGGCTTTATGCAGCTTGTTCAACACCGGTCGCTGATGGAATGGAAGTGACCACGGACTCTGAACGATTGAGAGAGTACCGGAAAATGACAGTTCAACTCCTGCTTTCAGAACGAACGCACGTGTGCTCAGTGTGTGTTGCTAACAACAACTGCGAACTTCAGGATCTAGCCAACAAACTTGGGGTTGACCACGTAGCGTTGGAGCGTGAATGGACAAAGGAGAACGTGGATTCCACTCATAGTTTTCTGGTGATTGACCGGAACCGCTGTATTCTATGCACACGTTGCATCAGAGTATGCGATGAAGTTGAGGGCGTCCACACGTTGGATCTTAAACTCAGAGGTAAAGATTCCCAGGTAATCATCGATTTGGACAACAAATGGCGTGAATCAACCTCTTGTACTTCATGTAGAAAATGCGCGAAAGTTTGTCCCGTTGGAGCAATTTACGTGGAAGGTGAGCTGTTTTCTGAGACAAGGGATAAACACATCGCCAAGTTCGTTCTTTCAAGGAGGCAAAGGTGAGACTACATGCCCGTGAAGCCTAAACTTGCAACAATTTGGCTCAGCGGATGCTCAGGCTGTCACATGTCCTTATTGGATAACGATGAAGCTCTAGTAAGCCTTTTCAAGGAGGTGCAGCTGGTTTACGGGCCGCTTGTAGATGCAAAAGACTTCCCCGAAAACGTAGATGTGACTTTAGTTGAAGGCGCAGTTGCAAATGTTGAGCAGCTTGAGCTTCTGAAAAAAGCAAGAGCCAACTCAAAAGTAGTGGTGTCGATTGGAGACTGCGCTGTTACAGGAAACGTCACTGCGCTACGCAATGCTATTCATGAAGGAGACTCTGCAGTGCTTGAGCGCGCTTACCTCGAAATTGCCGATGCACAGCCGCAAGTGCCTGTTGACGTGCCGAAGTTGCTTAAGCGAGTCTTTCCCTTGCACGAAATCGTTAAAGTGGATTATTATGTTCCAGGATGCCCGCCACCTGCGGAAAACCTTGCGTATGTTTTAACAGAAATCCTCGCAGGAAGAGCGCCGAAAATGGAGAACAAGTCGAAATATGGCTGAAGAGGTATGAACAGAAAATGAATGACCGAATAATAACGATAAGCCCTGTAACGCGGATTGAGGGGCATGCCAAAATAAGTATTTTCTTAGACGAGAATGATGTTGTCCGAGAAGCTCGCTTTCAAGTTACCGACTTCAGAGGGTTCGAGAAATTCTGCGAAGGCAGACCGTTCTATGAAATGCCCGGAATTACCTCCAGGGCATGCGGCATATGCCCAGTCAGCCATCTTATAGCTTCCGCAAAAGCATGCGATGAAATAGCCTCTGTAAGGGTTCCAGAGGCTGCAACGCTTCTGCGCCGTTTGATGCATATGGGACAGCTGATTCAATCCCATGCTTTGAGCTTCTTTCATCTTTCTGCACCTGACTTACTGTTAGGAATGGACTATGACCCTTCAAAAAGAAACATAATCGGGCTGATTAATGAGTATCCTGATTTGGCGTTGAAAGGCGTAAAACTCAGGAAATTTGGGCAAGAGATAATCGAGAAACTTGCCGGAAAGCGCATCCATTCCAGCCAATGGATTGTTCCAGGCGGCGTCACCACTCCCTTGACGAAAGACCGTGCTGAAAACCTTATCCGCAGCTTGCCTGAAGCTTTGAACATAACGCTTGAGGCAATTGCCGTTTTCAAGAAGTACCTTGCCAAATTTGAGCATGAAACGCACGCATTCGGCGATTTCCCAACGTACTACGTTGGGCTCGTAAACGAAGAAGGTGAACTAGAGCATTACGATGGCAGGCTCAGAATCATGTCTTCAGACGGCTCGTTGGTAGCTGACAAAGTTGACCCAGCACGTTACGATGAATACATCGGGGAGGCAGTTGAACCTTGGTCGTACATGAAATTTCCCTACCTGAAAAGTGTAGGTTACCCTGAGGGCGCTTACCGTGTGGGCCCGCTGGCCAGGCTAAACATTGTCTCAAAATGTGGGACACCATTGGCCGACGCGGAACTTAAAGAATTTAAAAAGCTTGGCAAGAATGGCATCGTGCAATGCACGTTCCACTACCATTATGCCCGTTTGATCGAAACGCTCTTCTGTATAGAAACAGCAAAACAAATACTTGAGAACCCAAAAGCCTACTCTGAACGCGTCTGGGCCAGAGCTAAAGTCAACGCTGATGAAGGCGTAGGTGTCGCAGAGGCTCCGCGTGGAACATTAATTCATCACTACAAAACTGACAAGGACGGATTGATCACTTGGGTTAATATGATAATTGCTACGGAACACAATAACCTCGCTTTCAACAGAGCTGTAACCCAAGTGGCGAAAGAATATGTTAAAGGCAAACATGTCAAAGAAGGCTGTCTTAACAGAGTGGAAGCAGTGGTTAGAGCTCTAGACCCCTGCTTGAGCTGCGCCACACATGCTGTTGGGCAAATGCCCTTAGAGATTCGCCTCTTCAACTCAGAGGGCGACCTCATAGACAGTGTTACCCGTTAAGAGATGATAGGTCAGTTGTTTGCGCAGCACTGAAAACTTAGCTTTGAATTTTGCCATCATCAGTAGATGGAAAAGTACCTTAAGAGTTTGATAATGTTATTTTAGTGCATATACTTGAGATCATGCGCTGAGACGACAAAGCGTAAATCAAAAGAGCTTAAAGTTTCCAGCAAAGTCTTCAAGTTCACAGCCAACCTACTCAACAACCACCTCAAATATCCATCAGCCAAAAACAGCCTCTACACCAGCAATGACATCAACCAATGCCTAATCCAGCTGTCAATGTCCAAAGGCTATGCAGAAAGCGGCTTAGCCGACCTCTCAGAAAAATGTAAATCGCCAAACAAGGTTCCCACAGGAAGAACTTTCAGAGGAAGAATAGAACGCTTAGCAGAGAAACAAATACGAGACGCACTCATAACAGCAAACGACCAGGTTCTCCTCATCCTAAAAAGCTACTGTATCTTCAGACGAAAAGCAACTCTTGCAATCGATTATACACGACAGCCCTTCTACGGTGACCCAGACACAAAAAACGTGATAGGAGGCAAACAGGAGCGAGGAACAACATGGGGCTACACATACGCTAGCATAGACATCGTTGAAGCGGGAAGAAGACTGACACTCTACGCACTAACCGTAAACCAGTTCACTGAGAAAGCTCAAGCCGTCGAGAAACTAGTGTTTGAAGCAAAGGCAAGAGGCGTGCACATTGGGATTCTGCTGCTTGACCGCGGATTCTTCACCATAGATGTCATAGGGACGCTCAAGAGGCTTGGTGTCTACTTTATCATACCAGCGGTTAAAGAATCAGTTTCAACCTCTATCTTTACAAGAGGCCAGTTGAGGAGTTGCCGAAAAAGGAGAAGCTGAGTGTTTGTGATCTTTATTTTGGTTTTGCAACGAATCTTCCCAGGTCTTTAGCGGTTAAGCTGCCATTGTTTATTCCAGAGGAGTACCGTCGCAGATGGGGTATTGAGACTGGTTATCGCGTGCAGGATAATGCTCAGGCTAAGACTGCAAGCACCGACTACAGGCTTAGGCTGCTCTACCAGATGGTTTCTGTGCTGCTCTATAATGTTTGGCGCTACGCTAACTTTTTGCTGTGCAGGGCTTTGAAGAGACCGTTTGATAGGCCAATTTTGACTTTGACGCGTTTGGCTGTTCACTTTGAAGGCTTTGTACTTGGCGGGTTAGGGCCGCCTCGACAGTAAAGCGTTCACGGATGCAACTGCGAGGAAGGTCGATCGCGTAGATTAGACCCTAAACTCCGCCATTCAATACTGTTAGCAGTCGTCCAAATATAAGATTGTGCGATGAATACTTCTACTTAAGAAGGCGTACAGTCATCGCCAAGTGCTTCAAAGTACGACAAAATGCTCAGAAAACAAAACTACATTTCCATCTACTGATCATTAGGAAAATGTTAATTCCCTTTGTTTTAATACATTAAGCTTTTTGGTTATGTTAATTCTGGCAGAAAGAAGAGCCCATCATATTGAGTTCGTCATATTTTTTGCCGAGTTCACGCCAAGTTTCTTGTTCAGTGGAGCCGTAGTCGAATTTTTTAAAGTTGTCAAGGGCTTTTGCACAGTTATGGGTACTCCACAGTTTTTGCATCTAAGCTCTTTATCGTTGAGCGATATCAGCCTGTAGAACGTGACTTTGTGGCATGATGGGCAATGTCCGCATCGCAGTTTTCTTAGCTCATTGTCTCTGACTGCCTCGTGTAGGGGCGTGAATATGCTCCATTTTGAATTACTGCTTATGTGGGTGCCTGTCATTTTTCTTTCCCCCTAAAAAGTTTACAACCGAGTAATTTAAAGCAGCTTTCAAGATCCGTAATATTCCCGTAAACGATGCATTGACTATCGCCATCATGGGTGGGACAAAAGGCAATTAGTTAAGCCTGACCCTTTCATTGAATTATTAAGTGTCCGGTCCAGGCTATTCATAGCGCAGGGCTTGCACTGGGTCAAGTTTGGCGGCTTTCCTAGCTGGATATAGTCCGAAGATAACTGATACAGCAATGGCGAAGACGAAAGCAACAGCTGTCCATTCAGGTGAGAACACGGGTGTTACAGCTAGCGTTTGATGCGTTTCTGGAGTTTGGAGTATTGTGTTTGTCTGTTGCGTGTGTATCATGGATGACAGTATATAAGCGAGTGTATAGGAAAGCCCGTAACCCGTGATTATGCCTATTACGCCGCCAATTATCCCTGTAATTAATGCTTCCGAAAGGAATATGCCCAGCACTGTTCTATCCTTTGCGCCTATTGCTTTGAGAATGCCTATTTCCCTTGTTCGTTCCATTACTGAAACCATCGTGATATTCATTATCCCGATGCCTGCGACAATGAGCGATATTGCGGCCACTGCAAGTAGAAAGATCTGAACTATGTTCAGTATGTTATCAACTTGTTTGATAAACGCCAGTGGTACTAGCACGGTGACTTTGAAATGTCCGAGGTGGTTTTCGATTTTGTCGGCTATTGCTTCGGATTCCTGTTGGTCTTTCACTTTCACGAAAATCAAGTCTGACTGATTGATATGGTACATTTCACGCACGGTTTTAAGCGGGAGAAAGACCCAATAGTCGAAGTTAGTTATTCCTGACGTGCCTCTTCTTTGCAGTGTTCCGCTAACTCTGAAGGTTTGGTTTTGAACCGTAAATCCTGTTGGAAGTTGGGGTACGTTCATGGCTACGGTCACATAGTCGCCTGCCTCTGCAAAAGCAGAGGAGTTGTCGCCTGAGTGGTTAACCTTGTATCCTATGACGATTGCATCGTCGCTGTTGTTTTCAGGTGCATTTCCGGATTCAAATATAAACCTGTCTTGGAAGATTTTTACGAAATCTGTGAAGTTAACGGCTGTAGCGACGAAAGCTGTTACGGTTTTGTTTCCGTTGTAAAGCGTTACGTTTCCAATTTGCATGACGCCTGTGGCAACTTCAACGCCGGGAATTGCGGCGACGTCGTCAAGTTGTTGGTCGCTGAAACCTGTTCGACTGTAGCCGGCGAATAGGCTTCCAGGAATCACTGTCAGATTGTTAAGTTCGAAGCCGCTTTGAAGCTGTTGTTTGACGTCGAGTCTGAAGCCTTCGCCAAGCGAGGCTAAGCTTATGATTGCTGTTATGCCGATGACTACGCCTAGCGTTGTGAGGGATGTTCTAAGCTTTCGTTGCTTCATGCTTTCCCATGCCATGCCCATTATTCTCTGAGTTTTCATGACATGTTCCTCCTTGTGGAAGGAGTTCTTATATCTTCGATGAGGCCATCTCTAAGGAAAATCATTCGGTCAGCGACCTCAGCTATTTTCGGGTCATGCGTGATGACTACGAAGGTCTGTCCGTTTTCCATGTTCAGTTTTTTCATGAGTGTGATTATTTCCTGACCAGCTTTCGTGTCCAAGTTTCCAGTTGGTTCGTCTGCAAAAACAATTTTCGGTTTGTTTACTAGCGCTCTTGCGATGGCTACGCGTTGCTGCTCTCCCCCACTCAGTTCATATGGTCTGTGTTTCGCGCGATGTTCAACTCCTACAAGCCTGAGCATCTCCACCGCTCTTGCTTCTGCCTCCTTTTCAGGGATGCCAGCGATTACTAAGGGGAGCTCCACGTTTTGCTGTGCAGAAAGGCGGGGGAGCAAGTTATAGAATTGAAAAACAAAGCTGATTTTCTTCAATCGCACTTCTGCCAGCTCGTTGCTGTTCAGCTTTAACACGTCCTGACCGTCTAGGATTATTCGTCCGTCGTCAGGTTTATCTAGGCAACCTAAAAGATGAAGCAGCGTAGATTTTCCACTGCCTGATGGACCATAAATCGTCAAGAACTCGCCTGGCTTGACATCGAAGCTCACGCCTCTCAGGGCGTGAACGGGTACGCTGCCTAAGTAGTAAGTCTTCTTAACGTTGTGAGCTTCCAGTATTGCTTCCATAAAGGCTTCACCAGCCTATGGAGCGATGAAGCAAGCGTTACAAAATAGACTCTTATAAACTTGCTCCTTGGCTGGAAACGCCTTAAACGTTGCATCGCTCAGTCTTAGGCTTCTGGCAACGTTTCCGTACTTCTGACGCCGTCAATAGCATTTATCAGTGAAGTAATTTCCCTCAGTGTCTTGTAGTCTTCTGCCTCAACAAATACCACGATGTCAAACCGACCATAGGCGAGGTAAGCTTTCCGAACACCTTCTATAACGCTTATTGTGCTTAGAATAGCAGTTGCCCTCGTGGGCACAATCTTCAACAGCACACAAGCGTTCAGCATATACGGACCTCCTGATGCTGTATTTCCAGCAACGTTTCGGTAAAAACCACGCCTGCGAAGTTGCCAATTCTGAGAACTAGCTTGTCGAGTTCCGCAAGGCTTTCCGTTTCAACATCGACCACAACGTCGAACCTACCGAGTGTAGGAAACACGCGCTTAACACCCTTCAACTGCGACATCGCCTTCACAACTTCTTCGAATTTTCCATGCACGGTTCTCAAAAGCACGCACGCATTCATGCATTGACCCCGAAATAGGCTATGCTTATCAACCCGTATTAACTTTACCAGCTCATTCTGTGCAACCTGTAACGTTGCTTCCTAAAGCCAAATGACCTCTCCAGCATAGGCAAAAGGTTAATAAAGCCATAATGAAACTTTACACTACCAATCCTTCAAATCAGGCTGACCACATTATAATTCGCCAATGACTTTAATGGCATTTCTATGTCGAAAATACGTATAGATAGGCGTGCCAAAACCGTCAATGGCGAGCTTAGCCTTCGGCTGAGCAAGTTCAACCTTTGCTCTAAAATGTTCGGAACAGCAGACGTCTCCGATAGCGATGTTCGTCAAACAATTTAAGTATGTGTCTGAACAATGCTTCACCAAGGGCAAGGGGTTACATGCATGTTTTTCAGGCAAATTCAGAAACACGGCGACAACTTCTCGTACATAATTGCAGACGAGTCTGCATGCGAAGCAGTTGTTGTCGACCCAAGCTTCAACGCCGGAGAAATTATGAGAATTCTTGATTCAGAAGGTTTCAGGCTTAAGTACGTCGTAAACACACATGGGCATCCAGATCACACGGCTGGAAACTGGGAGTTGCGCGCGAAATTTGGTGCTCAAATAATAGTGCACAAGCTTTCACGCGTTGATGCTGATATGCGAGTGGATGATGGCGACGTATTGCATATCGGTCGCGTTACGTTACGCGTAGTCTATACTCCCGGACATAGCGTAGATAGCATATGCCTGTTAATTGAAGAAAAGAAGATATTGACAGGGGACACGCTTTTCGTTGGTGAATGTGGGCGAACTGACTTGCCTGGAGGCAACGCGCGTAGCTTGTACAGGAGCCTCTTCGATAAACTCCTCAAGCTCGATGATGGGATTGAGGTCTATCCTGGGCACGACTATGGTCCGACACGATTTTCAACCATCGGCAAGGAACGTCGTAGAAATTACACGTTGAAACCGCGTAGTCTTGAAGAATTCATGGAGTTCATGAGCCAGCCATAGAAGTTTCGATGAAAATCGCCTTCAAATTATCCGATGTAAACGTGTTGTAGCCCGTGTGTAATGGTCTTACACCTTAAGCGTCGTACAAACGTCTTAGCCAATTCTTTTCTTTAGTAGTTCGCTCGTGAACAAATTTTTGTACAGCTCTTTTTACAGATGTCTTCTGCACTCTGCGGCTTTTCTCAGCGTTTCGGCTTTGTCTGTTTTCTCCCATGTGAAGTCTGGGTCGTTTCTTCCGAAATGTCCAAACACGCTTGTCTTTCTGTAGATCGGCCTCAGCAGGTTGAGCTGTTCGATTATCGCTTTGGGCCTCATGTCAAAGTTTTTCTTGACGATTTCAAGCAGCTCTTCGTCTGGGATCTTTCCCGTGCCATAAGTGTTTACGAGCACGGAGACAGGTTGTGCAATGCCTATCGCATAGGCGATTTGGACTTCACATTGGTCAGCCAGTCCAGCGGCTACAATGTTCTTTGCGATGTATCTGGCCATGTAGCAGCCCGACCTGTCGACTTTTGTAGGGTCTTTTCCCGAGAAGCATCCGCCTCCATGACTTCCCACGCCACCGTAAGTGTCGACGATAATCTTGCGTCCCGTCAAGCCTGAATCTGCAAGTGTCCCACCGATGACGAAGCGTCCGGTCCCGTTAACGATGTATCTTGTGTCTGCATCCAGCATACTGGAGGGTATAACTTGCTTGATAACATGGTCTATTATGTCCTGTCTGACTTTTTCTATACTGACGTCTTCAGTGTGTTGCGCAGCGATTACGACGGTGTGCACACGAACGGGTTTTCCGTCGTGATATTCAACGGTCACTTGGGATTTTCCGTCAGGCCTTAAATAGGGAAGTGTTCTAGTTTTTCGGCATTCTGAAAGTCGCATCACAAGCTTGTGCGCAAGCATTATGGGAATGGGCATAAGTTCAGGCGTTTCGTTCGTGGCATAGCCGAATACCATGCCCTGGTCGCCTGCACCCTGCTCGTGTGTGGGAGTTTCATTGACGCCTATAGCAATGTCTGGTGACTGTTCAGTTATGGACACGAGTATGCCGCAGGTTTCCCAGTCCAACCCGTCTTTCGCGTTGTCCAAGCCAATTTCTTTCAGCGTGCGTCGAACAACGTGAGGTATGGAAACATAGCATGAAGTGGTAATCTGTCCCGTGACGATGATGTTGCCTTGCATGACGAGGGTTTCACAGTCAACTCTGGCGTTCGGATCCTTGCTTATGATGGCGTCTAAGACGCTGTCAGAAACTTGGTCTGCAACCTTGTCTGGGTGTCCTTCAGCGACAGATTCAGAAGTGAACAGGTATTTCCCATTTCTTTTCATTCGAAACCATCTGTTAAGACATGATGAGAGTCTTAATACCCATGGTTTTTCTTAAAAGGCTTTCTCCAAAGCATGTTAGCTGTATTTGTAAAGAAACACCCATCCCATTCGGGTTTCTTTCTCTGCAAAGCTTCGCAGCGGTGCGCGAACTGTGCCAACGATACAGTAGTGCGTGATGCCCAGCTAATCCTTTACATTCAAACCTGCCAGAACTCACAACCGGTTATTCAAGCTTTAATGCCTGCGTTTGCCTGAAAGCAGCTTTTGGAATGATCTTAGTACGGTGATATAGTCCAAGTGCATGGTTAATGCAGCATTACGGTTTTTCTGAATATTTCCTAGGCTTAAGAGGTCTCTTACCTAACTGTTCTTGACGGGCATCGCTTGGGAACTGCGTTTACGTGGCTGAATCTTTTATGGGGCTGACTTTGTGTGCTTATGCATATATGGATATCAAGGCGGGAATTTTCTTGAGGCTGGTTTTTCTCGGAGGTAGTTGCTGGATAAACTGGCGGCGATGTCAAACTTTATTTAGTGTTATTCTGATACGGATTAGCGGGGCAATTGAATGGTTTATCAAGTGGATTACGTTGAAGGCGAAAAGCAAGGTTGTTCCTGCAGGATAATTGTTGAAAACCGAACGTTCTTTGTTAAACTTTACAGTTCGCCCTTAAATTCGACAAGATACTACGCAGGCGACCAGAACGGTCTTCTGAAAGAAATCTCTAAAACAGAGTTTGAGCTGTGGCTTAAGATACTTACAAGCAGCGATGAGGAGATGAAGGCGATTCAGGAAAAGCTTGAAAGAGGACGAAGATACTGATTTTTCATGGTTAGGCTGTTGTTTTTGAGTTGACACTGGCTTGTGCTATCATATTACAGTTGGCTCAGTTGTGAGAAATGATTCTTGCAGATAGGTTTTCGGTCATCGCCAGTGGCATAGGCATGTCGAGTGTGCAATTGAAAATCTGAGTGGAATATTCGGGTTTCACTCTACGTAGGCACAGGTAGGTATGCGTCGGCATACCTATCATACGTGTAGTAGAGCTTGGGCTTCACAGCTTCATATAGCTCCCTCACGAGTTCATCGGAAGCCTTCAGCTCCGCCCCTGTCAGGAAGTACCCACCCATCAACGTTGGTAGGATATGCTTATCCCACCAATTCATTTGATGGGGAACTCCCTCCATCTTCAGATACAGGTTGATGGCAGCGTTGAGCTGTCTATCTATTGTCAGCCCACAACTTCCACATCTGAACACTTTGCTCCTATTTAGGTCTCTGTTGATACACCCACATCTGGAGCATTCCTCAGATGTGTGTTGTGGAGGCAGCTCGACGTTACCATCAACCAACCTTCTTATTGCTCTCCAATCAGTGCGCATAATTCTCCTATTCCACATCTTAGACTTCGAACACATCTTTTCCTTCTTCAGCCTTTCGAACCCGTTTATATCTGCTAACGACTTCACGACCCTAGCGACTTCAACTTGATGCTTTCTCGCCCTGTTTCTTTCTCTTCTTGAATATTTTCTCAATACTTTCTTAGCCTTATTCAACCTTGATGCCTTCCTTTGAACTGACCTCCTCTTTTCAAAAGAGGAGATGTGAACAGCGGCAAGCGCTCTAGTGTCCATCTTTACCCAGCCTGTTTTAGGGGAGTAGCCATCAAAAGATAGCATGTTTGAATCCCAGGCAACCTTTTCCGTTATGGGCTTAGTGTTCCCATTAGGCACGTGTATTGGCAGGTATATTCTGTCGAGGGTAACGATTGGTTCTCCAATTCCACCTGATGAAACTTCTTGGGGGATCTTGAAGTAGCGCTTTGACAGGTCGAAGTAAACGAAGCCTCTAGGCGTTATGGTAACCCTTAGTTTATCTCCCTCTAACTTGCATAATGTTTGCTTAACTCTGATGAAAAGCCTCTTCGCCCTTGGACACGCTCTCTTCCTATCTCCCTTATTGTAATTCTTCTTCCAAGAATCCATTATTGAAAAAGCAGTCTTTAATGCTGAATCAACCCAGTGCGCGGCGTACATCCAGTCTTCGAGGTATTTGTTTCTCAGATCCCTCTTGAATGCATTATCCTTTCTATAACGTGGAATTAGCCTAAACTGGTTCTTGCCCTTTATCTTGACCTGCTTCCACCACACGCTCCTCCAAACATCCTCTATAACGGAATTGAGTGTCTTGGTATACGCCACAAGTAATGCTTTAATTTCTTCCCCTTTATCATGGTTTAACGAATAGGTTCTTAGCACACTCCACAACCTCCTCATGCTTATGGCTCCTTAACCCATACATTTTGCCTGAGAAGTGGGAAATTACCGTGATGAGATCGTCGACCAATTCTTGTTGAGGAGATTTCATTTCTACTTGATTCAACACGTCGATGCTTGTTCCATGGGCTTCGAATACTCTCTTTAGTATATCAAACCCGAATCTGGTGAGCCTGTCTTCGTATAATATTACCACCTTGTCTACTTCATTATGTAACACTCTATCCAGAAGCTTCAAGAAACCCTTTCTTTTCTCGTTTAAACCAGAACCTATGTCAGTAATTACTTCTTGAACACCTCTCTGCCTCAAATACTCCACCTGCCTCTCCAGATCGTCCTTTTGGGTCGCTGATGAGACCCTTGCATAACCTATTACACTCCTTATTCCCCTCTCACCCTGCAGCCTCCGAATCTCCGATTCGGGTATCCTCCTACGACCGCCCAGAGTCCTTACAACCCTGATCTTTCCCTGCTTATCCCACTTCTGAATTGTCCTAGGATGAAGACCAAGAAGCAGACAAGCTTCTTTAAGAGTATACAGTCTCTCTGGCATAATCTTCCATATGACAATAGCCTATATAAGCCTATCTATTTTGAAGCTGTTGCATATGGCGGGTTTTGAACGTTCAGTGCCCACGTGGTTTTCGTAAAAAAATGAATGGAGAAAATGTGGTTGCTGTTGAGGGTTACTTTCTGAATTTCTGGAGTTTCATGAGCAGTTCTTTGTCGCCTTCGTAGTCTCCAGCGCATGTAGCGATTATGCCGTCGACGATTCCGTCAAGTTTAGCGGCGTATTCTTCAACGTGGTCCATGGTTGTTATGACTGGCCATCCGATGAGTTTCACAATATCCTTGTTCTTAGGAGTTCCCACTAAGAAATAAGCGTAGATCGGCTTGTTCAGTCGTTTGCATTCTGCGGCGACCTGCTCAAGCATTGGGAAGGTTTTATCTTCAAGTCTCATGAAGAAGATAAAATCCCACGCGTCGCGTACGCGTGAAATTGTTTCCTCTATTGACTTTCTAGCAGTTAGCAGACAGCCAAGTTTCAAGTTTTTAACGCGCACAGTGTTTCGAAGGAAATCCCTTGCTTCCTCAGATGACTTCAACGCCTTTATCGGTTCGCCGTATTTCGGGACATCACCCATCGTTACGGCGAGCCCGTCTAAACCAACAGCATCAGCTGCCAGTGCTAAGCCTCCGACTTCAACCGGACCCTTGTAGTGCAGTATGAATATCGGAATTACCGTTTTTTCTGGATACTTCGACTTAAGGATGCAACTCACAACTGTACCGCTTGGCGCTGGAACCCCGGCTGCGCTGTCTGTAACGTTCCATCCATCAACAAAGTCCTTCGTTTCTTCAGCGAGTTTCAGGAATTTGCGTGTTGGCACAAACTCATGCAGGATCTTCATTCAGACACCATTCGTTAACCAACAGTCGCTGAACCTTAAAAAATCTTTTGCACATAAGCAGAAACTGCGTATAAAAAGCGCCACAGATTTATGGGCATCTAGAGGCGTGATATGCAAAAGAAAAGATGGAAAAAGCCCAAAAAGTCAGTGATGCATAAACAGCGGTCAGTCGGAAAAGTGGCGGACCCGGTGGGATTTGAACCCACGTTCTCCGGCTCCGAAGGCCGGCGCCTTAATCCGTACTGGGCTACGGGCCCCTCGAAGTGTGGTTAACAGACGTGGGTAGAAGATTAAAAAGGTTTATGAAAATTCTTATTAACTAATTAGCGTTTAATCAGACACTTAGAATGGGCCGGTAGCTCAGCTTGGCTGGAGCGTTCGGCTGATAACCGAAAGGTCGCCGGTTCAAATCCGGCTCGGCCCATCAGCACTTCGGGTTAAAATCTCTTTCTCCCCTTTTAAAGTCCACGGAACTTTCTATTTCGGGTAGCAAAGTGAGGGAAGAAATATACAACTTCGAGAGGAGCATAGCGCGTTACAGGAGGACTATAGGCGGACTGAGAAACGGGGAGGTCGCGCTTCGCCTCCTAGACCACCTTGCAAGCCTCGGCCTCAGCGAGGCTGCCATAAGCAACAACGCCGCCCACCTTGTGGCCCTCCTCCGCATCATAGACTTTGACGTGAGAAGCGCCACCCGCGAGGATGTTGAGCGCGTCGTCGCCGCCATCAATCGCAACAGGAACTGGAAAGCGAAGACCAAGTACCATAAAAAGGCCGTTCTGCGCAGGCTGATACAGTACGCAAAATGTGGCAGCTGTGAGCGGGGCGCCCCTATCCCACCTGAGGCAAGCTGGATAAGGCTTTCAAAGTACGATAAGGACTCACGCGTAACGCCTGAAGCGCTTCTTTCACGCGAAGACTTTGAGGCTATAGTTAAGGCCGCCGACAACGCCAGGGACAAGGCGCTCGTCTACACGCTTTTTGAAGGAGCGCTCAGGCCGGGCGAGCTGCTAGGCATGAACGTAGGCGGTGTCGAGTTCAAGGACAAGTACTGCCTTATAACAGTTAACGGCAAGACCGGCTTGAAGCGCGTGCCGCTAGTAGCATCCTACAAGCCGTTGTTGGAATGGTTGGAGCCGCATCCGAAGAGGACAGATCCCTCGGCGCCGCTCTGGTGTTCAATGGCGACGAACCATAAGGGTGAGAGGTTAAGCTACAGGCACTTCCGCTTAATAATACGGGGCCTTGCGAAGAAGGCTGGGCTTAGGAAGGCAGTCTGGCCTTACCTTTTCCGCCACTCGACGTTGACGGCTCTGGCGAAGGTTTTCACTGAGGCGCGACTGGAGCAGTACGCCGGCTGGGTTCACGGTTCGAAGATGAGCGCCATGTACGTGCACTTCTCGGCAAGGGACCTTGAGGACGCGGTGCTTGAGCTTCACGGTATGAAGACGCCTGGGCATGTGGACGTGCCGAAGCTGATAGAGTGCCCGCGCTGCAAACAGGAAAACCCGCTTGGAATCGTGTACTGCCGCAGGTGCGGCCACGTCATAGACAAGAACGTTGCGGCGAAAAAGGAGGAAGACGAGCGGAAGAAGGACGAGCTGCTTTTGCAGCTTGCAGAGGATGTTAAGCAGCTTAAGGCTGCTTTTGCCTTCCTGCTTTCCTCTCAGCAATCAGCTTCTCAACAGTTGCCTCAATCTGCTCAACCTTCCGCAGCAGCTCCTCAAGAGCCTTCCTCGGCACAAGGACACGTTCCTCAGACAAGCGCACCACCAGAAAGCTCTCAGCGTCCAAGCTTAAAAGGAGGGTTTTAGCTTGCCGG
>Ga0078972_1000721_pt2 | contig 92926 bp, 82 predicted proteins | sample YelNatPaOPGAMG01_FD_67568 | JGI IMG/M metagenome (GOLD analysis project Ga0078972, IMG submission 67568) | Hot spring thermophilic microbial communities from Obsidian Pool, Yellowstone National Park, USA - OP-RAMG-01 (SPADES assembly) (version 2) | ecosystem: Environmental > Aquatic > Thermal... | reverse complement strand
TTTAAAGCAGAAAGCGTAATGTCAATTATCCGCTGGAAATTGGCAACCAAGTTAAAAGATTTAGGCAATATCGTCAATATAACCTACGGCTATATAACAAAGTCGGCAAGGATAGCATTAAAACTTGAGAAATCTCATAGCAACGATGCCTTTTGTATAGCCGGCGGAACAACGCAGAGTAAACTTAATCGGTCTTATTTCATTAAATTCGTCCGCAAATGCAATCGTTCGCTTTTTAAAGCAAACTTGCTTAAAGGCGGAAGACGCAAAGTTAATACTATTAAACAGGCTTTCGGCTTTCATAAGTTTGATAAGGTTTTATACGACAAAATTGAATGCTTTATTTATGGATTAAGGTCATCAGGCTATTTTGATATAAGACATTTAACCGGAGAAAAAATCAACGCTTCTGTTAAACATACAAATTTAAGGTTGGTTGAAACTTTTAAAACAAGGAGGATAGCTCTCCTCTCCTCTATAAATACAGGAGTATCCGAGCTATGATTTTTCATGAAATCTTTTAAAGTAAAAGCCCCCGATTATATTTATAAAATAAATCCTTATATTCCGGGCAAACCAATAGAGGAGGTAGAAAGGGAAAAGGGGATTAAAAATATCGTTAAACTTGCGTCGAACGAAAATCCGCTCGGTCCTTCGCCTTTAGCCTTAAAAGCGATCAGAGCAAGCCTTAAAAATCTGAACAGGTATCCCGACGGCTCAGGTTTTTATCTAAAACAGGAACTTGTCAGGTTTTTTAATAACGATTCGGCTCAGGCAAAATTTAAACCAGAAAATTTTATACTCGGAAACGGCTCCAACGAATTAATAGATATTGCCGTAAGAACGTTTTGCGAAAAAGATGAAAACATAGTGTCCCCGTTTCCTTCCTTCGTGGCGTATTATCTTGCCGCCGAACAGCTCGGCTTAAAATTAAAAATAAGCAGTCTTAAAGATTATGCCCTCGATTTAGACGATATGTATAAATTAATAGACGGCAAAACAAAAATAGTTTTTATATCCAATCCGAATAATCCGACAGGGACGTTTTTTCCGAACACTCAAATTATAAATTTTATTAAAAAAGTAAAAGACGGCGTATTAATCGTAATCGACGAAGCTTATATCGAATATGCCGGCAAATCGTTAGTTGAAGACATAAATATAGAAGATTTTCCAAACGTACTTGTTTTGCGGACGTTTTCAAAGGTTTATGGGCTTGCAGGGCTCAGGGCGGGTTACGGAATCGGACATAAGGATTTAATTTCATTGATGGACCGGGTTCGCGAACCGTTTAACGTCAATTCGCTTTCTTTAACCGCCGCCGCCGCGGCATTAAAGGACAAAGAATATCTCGAAAAAGTTATAACTGCGAACGAAACGGAAAAGAAATATCTTTACGGCGGATTTAAAAAAGCCGGTTTAGAGTTCGTCGAAACAGGAGCAAATTTTATACTCGTAAAATTGAAGGGTAGAAAAGCTGCCGAAACAGCCGAACGGTTTTTGGATTTAGGCGTTATCGTAAGACCGATGGACAGGTTCGGCTACGCCGATATGATCAGAGTGACCATAGGCAAACACAGCGAAAATATTAAATTGCTTAAAGCGCTGAGCAATATTATTTAAAATTTTACAATTTTTTTTTTATGGGGTAAAATAAAACATTACAATATAGGCAATATAAGCGCTTAAAATCACATTACAGGAGGAATAAATAAATGATATTAGTTTTAAAAAAGGGCGCAACTAAAGACGAGGTCGGTCATATTCTCGGCAAAATAGAGCAGGCGGGACTAAAACCGCACATTTCTGAAGGAGCTGACGTTACCATTATAGGATGCATAGGACATGAAGACTCCGTTAAGGCTTTTTTTGAAGAAGCCGAGGCGCTTCCCGGAGTAGATAAAGCCATAAGAATATCAAAGCCGTACAAGCTTGCTTCAAAGGAGCTCGGAAAGGAAAGAAGCGTCTTTAAAATAGGGAATATAGAAATAGGCGGAAACGGCATAGCGGTTATAGCGGGTCCGTGCGCCGTGGAAAACCTTGAAAATCTTACAGAAATTGCGGAAAACATTAAAAAATCAGGCGCAAAAATATTAAGAGGCGGCGCGTTTAAACCAAGGACAAGCCCATATACTTTTCAGGGGCTCGGAGAAGAGGGGCTTAAATACCTAAGCGAAGCAAGAAAAAAAACCGGACTTTTAGTGGCAACGGAAGTAATGGATCCGCGAGATTTAGACCTTATATGTTCATATGCCGATATTATACAGATAGGCGCGCGAAATATGCAGAATTTCAGGCTTCTTCAAGAGGTCGGTAAAGTAAACAAACCTGTAATACTCAAAAGAGGCTTATGCTCCACCATTCAGGAATTTTTGATGTCCGCAGAATATATTATGTCAAACGGCAACGAACAGGTAATATTATGCGAAAGGGGAATCAGGACGTACGAAACCTCTACCAGGAATACACTCGATTTAAGCGCTGTTCCCGTTCTCAAGAGGCTCTCGCATCTTCCCGTCATAGTTGACCCTTCCCATGCGGCGGGCGTATGGTATTACGTCGAACCGCTTTCTCTTGCAGCCGTTGCGGTAGGCGCAGACGGGCTTATGATAGAAGTCCATCCTGTTCCTGAAAAAGCATTTTCAGACGGAGCGCAGTCTTTGAAATACGATACTTTTGACGATTTAATCAATAAAGCAAGAGCGGTTGCAAAAGCGGTCGGAAGAAATATATAACCTTAACGATTATGTTTAAAGAGATTATAATAATAGGGCTCGGTTTTATGGGCGCTTCTATTGCCGGAGCCGTTAGAAAAAAATTTCCCGAAACTAATATCAGGGGATACGACGCCGTTAAAAAAAATATCGATTTCTGCCTTTCCAAAAATATAATAAACAGCGCCGCAAATATCGAAAATACCGGTTGCGGCAAAGGCGGAGATTGTTTGATAATAATGTGCATTCCTCCTGCGGCTATAGTTTCTTTTTTTGAAAAACATCCGGATTTTTTTCTGAATGCATCTTTAATAACGGATATAGGGAGCGTTAAAAAAGGAATTACTTATAATGCCGAAGCAAATAATATAAGAAATTTCGTAGGCTCGCATCCGATGTGCGGTTCCGATAAAACCGGACCGGAAAATGCGGATTTTTCCCTTTTAGACGGCAAAAAATGTATCGTTATCAAAGAAAAAGCCGATTTAAACGATGAAAGCAGAACGGCAAAAATAAGGCAAACTGCAGAATTCTGGAAATCTTTAAATATGGACGTTATTTTTTCTACCGCTGAAACACACGACGATATAACCGCATATACGAGCCATCTTCCCCATCTGATAGCTTTTCTGCTGTCGGATACTACGCTGTCTTATATTTTCGGCAAAGGTAAAAATGAAAATAATGATGAAGGTAAAGCGGAGTTTGCCGGTTTTATAGGAAACGGTTTTAAAGATTCGACCAGAATTGCTTCTTCTTCCCCAGAATTATGGACGGACATATTTCTTATGAACGGCGCTAACGTTGTCTCTTCCTTGGAAAATTTTATAGCGTCCGCAAATATCTTGAAAGGTTTTATAGAAACCGGAGATAAAGAAAGTTTAAACTCGTATCTCGGTAAAATTTGCGGAGAGAGAAAAGAGGCGGGAATTTGACGAAAGATTTATTGGAATTTAAACAGGATAAAGTTTTAGTTAAAGGGCTCTCAAAAGAATTCAGCGCATCCATAGAAGTTCCCGGCGATAAATCTGTCTCTCACAGAGCGGTCATGCTGGGAAGCTTAGCCGCCGGCAGATCTTACGTGTCCAATCTATCTTTATCCAGAGATAATCTGGCTACCTTAGCGGCATTCAGGAAACTCGGCATCGGTATTAAAAAGCAAAATTTAAACGGTCGGTCCAAAGATATAGTAATCGAAGGAGTCGGACTCTACGGTTTAAAAGAGCCCGAATCACCAATTAATACGGCTAATTCCGGAACACTTACCAGGCTTCTTGCCGGAATACTTGCCGGAAATGATTTTTTCTCCGTAATGTCGGGTGATAAATATCTTAATTCGCGTCCCATGCGGCGCATAATCGAGCCTTTAAGCCTTATGGGGGCTAAAATAACGGGACGCCGTAAAAATGCCTATCCTCCGCTTGCAATTTCCGGCGGCGGTTTAAAATCTATTTTTTACGAAGTTCCTGTTCCCAGCGCACAGGTTAAATCATGCGTTATTTTGGCCGCTCTTTTTGCCGAAGGAGATACTGTTATATACGAGAAAAAAGAAACAAGAGACCATACGGAAAATTTATTAAAACTGCAGGGTTATCCGATTAACGTTGATACTCCAAAAAACGGCGGCAGTCTGATAACCGTTAAAGGGCGCGGCAGCGGCGAATTGCATCCTTTTAATATTAATATCCCCGGAGATTTCAGCAGCGCCGCTTTTTTTATCGCGCTCGGCATCTTAAATAAAGGTTCGGAAGTAAGAATTAAAAATATTCTCGTCAACGAAAAAAGGACGGGACTCCTTAAGGCTCTTAAAATGATGGGGGCGGACGTTCATCTGTCCGTTACGGGAGAAGTTCCCGAAAAAACCGGCGATATAAAAGCAAAATATTCCGCCCTTAAAGGAATAACCGTTCCTCCCGAATTAGTCCCCGACATGATTGACGAATTTCCTATTTTTTCCGTAATCGCTTCCTTTGCCGAAGGCAAAACAACCGTTACCGGGGCAAATGAATTAAGGGTGAAAGAAAGCGACAGGATTAAGACCATAGTTTATAATCTAAAAGCCGCAGGAGTCGATATAAGAGAGCTGAAAGACGGTTTCGAGATTAACGGCAATCCTGATTTAAAAAGCACGGGAAATTTAACGGTTTTAAATTCTTTCGGCGATCACAGAATAGCTATGTCTATGATAATAGCGGGGCTTATCCTTAAAAACTCAAGAATAGAAATCCGCGGCATTAGATGCATTAATACTTCTTTCCCCGAATTTTTCGATACGGTTTCCGGAATGCTCAGCCAATAAAGATGCTTTACTCTAATCCCGATTTAGAATTTTATTTTTATATATATAGATTACCTGAATTACTTAATAGGGAATTTGCAAATGGAAATAATAGTTGCTCCTTCCGCCGGTTTTTGTTTCGGCGTTAAAAGGGCGGTAAATATGGCTTTAGAGGCGGCGGAGAAATGCATGCCGTCAGAAAAACTAAATACCCTTGGACCCATAATACACAATCCGCAGGTGGTCAAATCTTTAGAGGAAAAAGGCGTATTTCAGATTGACGACTTAGGTTGCGGCTGTTTCGACACCCTGCTTATACGTTCGCACGGCGTTAAAGCGGAAGTTATGGAAACGCTTAAATCTAAAGGCGTAAAAATAATAGACGCCACATGCCCTTTCGTGAAAAAAGCGCAGAATTATATACACGAAGCTGCTTTAAAAGGCTATTTCATCATAATGGTCGGCGATAAAAACCATCCCGAGGTTCAAAGCGTTATAAGCTTTGCGTCCAAGGACAGATTTTTAGTGATTAATAATCTTGCCGATCTGAAAAAAGTTCCGGTATCCGAAAAGTTGGCTTTAATTTCTCAGACAACGCAGGATGTAGATTTTTACAGGCTCGTAATAGACGAAATAAATAAAATAGCGAAAAACGGGGCTGTCGTTTTCGATACTATTTGCGACGCCACTATGATCAAACAGGAAGAGTCTAAAGCTATTGCCGCTAAAGTCGATGTTATGCTCGTCGTAGGGGGCTACAACAGCGCAAATACCAATAAACTGCAAAATATATGCAAAGAGATACAGCCTAAAACATATCATATAGAAACCGAAAGCGAAGTTAATCCCGAATGGTTTATAGACGCTAAAAGCGTAGGCATAACCGCCGGAGCATCCACTCCCGACTGGATAATAGAGCGGGTTTTGAAGAAAGTCCGCGATATAGACGAAGCCGGGTTAAAAAGATTTGCTTAATTTATTTAAATATGATAGATTAGTTTTATTAAATTTAGGAGGTAGCAATATATTTATGTCAAAAAAAAGTTTCAATCAATTCAAATCCGTTAACGCGGACGGCGGCAATCCCACCGAATTCGAGATTCTGCTTAGTTCCTATGAAAGCATGAACAGCAAAGGACTCGTAAGGCAGGGAAAAATTTTAAATATCGACAATGATTATGTTTACGTTGATGTAGGCGACAAGTCCGACGGCATAATTACTATTCAAGAAATAACCTCCGGCGGAACCGTCGATATTGCTTCTATCGAGATAGGCGGTTCTATAGAAGTTTTTGTAGGAAGCTACGACGATAAACTCGGCTATTTAATATGTTCCAGAGAAAAAGCGAAAAATGTTTACGCTCTTGACGACATAGAAAACGTATGCAACGGCAACGAACTGATAAAAGGCACCGTGACGGCGAAGACAAAAGGCGGTCTGATAGTAGATTTGAACGGAGTTACGGCGTTTTTGCCGGGTTCACAAATAGACGTTAAACTGACCAAGGATTTCGACGCTTTTCTGGGAAAGACTTTAGACCTCAAAGTTATAAGCGTAGATAAAAGAAACTGCAACGTAATAGTATCCAGAAGAAAAGTCATCGAAGACGAAATAAAAAAATTAAAGGAAAATGTTTTAACCGATATAAAAGAAGGCGACGTGCTCGAGGGAATAGTTAAAAATATTACCGATTACGGCGTTTTTGTAGATTTAGGCGGCATGGACGGACTTATTTACATCACGGACATATCGTGGAAAAGAATATCGCACCCTTCGGAAATATTAAATCTCGGACAGAAAATAAACGTCAAAGTCATTAAATACGATCAAGAAAAACACAGGGTTTCGTTAGGCTATAAACAGCTTTTCGACGACCCGTGGCAGAATATAGCCGACAGGCACAAGCCTGGGGATATAATTGAAGGCGTCATTATAAATATTACCGATTACGGCGCTTTCGTCGAACTTGACGACGACGTAGAAGGGCTTATTCACTTGTCTGAAATGACATGGGAAAAAAAGCAGATAGACCCTAAAACGTTTTTGACTAAGGGGCAGAGGGTAAAAGCCGCTATATTAAGCATAGAGCCCGAAGCCAGAAAATTATCGCTTAGCCTGAAAAGACTTACGGAAAGCCCTTGGAATTTATTAAAAGATAAATATCCCGTCGGCAAAGTCGTCGAAGGCGCAGTTAAAAATATATACGAATTCGGAATTTCGGTGGAATTAGAGGAAAATTTTGAGGGATATATTAAACAAAACGATTTTTCATGGACTAAAAGAACGAAGCACCCGAACGAGTTATTTAAAACCGGAGAGAAAATCAAGGCGGTAGTATTAAGCATAGACGAAGAAAAGCAAAGGATTTATCTTGGAATAAAACAGCTTACCGAAAGCCCGTGGTCGCACATTAAAGACAAATATTCGATCGGTTCGGTCATAACGGGAACGGTATCCAATGTAACGGAATTCGGAATATTCGTTCAGCTTGAAGAAGGAATAGAAGGGCTGATTCATAATTCAAAAATTCCGGAAAATTTTATAAACGAAAACAACATATCCGAAGGGTCGCAAATAAATGCGGAAATAATAATGCTTGACGGCAATGAACAAAAAATAGGGCTGTCCGTTATTAACGTTGACCAGAATAAATAATAAATTATGAGCATGAATAAACATCCTTTTTTAAGCGGACTGCTTTTTTTAATAGTATTTATAGGGATATTCGGTATTTTTATATACCTGATACTATTTAAATTTCAGTCGAAATCAAATTATAGCGTTGTCAGGGGTTCATCGCCTTACGCCATAGGCATAATAAATCTTAACGGAGCGATAACGAGTTCATCGGATTTCGTGAGGCTTTTAAACCACTATAAGCGGGACGGCGACGTAAAGGCGATAGTAATCAGGGTAAATTCGCCCGGCGGGGAGGTTGCTCCTTCTCAGGCTATATACGAACAGCTGATGAAATTCAGGAAGCATAAGAAAATAGTCGTATCTATGGATTCGGTTGCGGCTTCCGGCGCATATTACATATCTTCCGCCGCCGACAAAATAGTTGCAGAGCCGGGAACTCTGACCGGTTCCATAGGAGTAATAATGGAAATGCCTAACGTATATAAACTTATGAAAAAGGTCGGGGTGTCTTATAATTACATAGTCAGCGGACCTTATAAAGACATAGGCACTCCGTTTAAAAAAATGACTCCTATGCAGAGAAAAAAATTGCAGGGTGTCGTGATGAACGTTTACGGACAGTTTGTGGATGCCGTTGCAAAAGGCAGAAATCTGAAAGTTTCATATGTAAAAAAGCTTGCAAACGGGATGGTATATTCGGGACAGCAGGCGCTTAAATATCATCTCGTAGATAAACTGGGCGATTTTCAAGACGCTGTAAAACTTGCCCAAAAATTAGCCGGAATCAAGGGAAAAGCCACGTTAATATATCCCGTCAAAAAACGCTCCGACTTATTTCAATCTTTTATAAAAAGAGCGGTTAGATCTTTCGTCGATAATATCGGAGGAGATTCTTTCTTTAAAGGGAACGGGCTTGTTTCATACAACAATATGCGGTTAAATTTTTAAAAAATTTAATTTAAAAGGTGCCGTATGGAAATTATTTATGCACCGTGGCGTATGGACTATTTGGTAAAAGACAAATCTAAAGAAGAGTGCGTTTTTTGTGAAGACAGCAAATGTTACGAAGACAAATACGTTCTTTTCAAAGGAAAATATTCATACGTAAAATTAAATACTTTTCCCTATAACTGCGGGCATCTTTTGGTCATACCCTACGCCCATGTCCGTGAGCTTAACGGACTTTCTTACGAAACCGGAGCCGAAATCATGAAACTCCTTTCTTTAAGCTGCGATATTTTAAAAAAAGTTTACAGGTGCGACGCTATAAACGTAGGGCTGAATCTCGGTAAAGCAGCCGGAGCCGGTATCGAACAGCATTTGCATTTTCATATAATACCGAGATGGGAAGGCGATGTCAGTTTTTATACAGTCTGCTCCGAACTCAGGGTAGTTTCGGAAATACTCGACGATACATATAATAAATTATCCGGCGATTTTAAAAATATAATACTTTAAGAGGCGCATATAAATGGTTAAATATATAAACCTCGTTCTTCTGGTAGTTTTTATAGCCGCAGTTTTAATCTTTACGGCAGAAAATCCTCAGCTTGTCAGCGTAAGATTTTTAGGATTACGGTCGATAAACCTTCCTATATCCGTTATAGTGTTTACTTCTGCTATAATAGGCATATTTATCGGTCTTATATATCATTTTTATGCCGTTTATAAGATAAAAAAAGAATTAAAAACAAAGAACGAAAAAGAAAAAATATGACCGGTTTGACGGAATTTGAAAAAAATTCAATCGAACGGGCTTCAGCCGAAATTTTAGAAGGATACGGATACGGAATAACAGCGCTTGATTTGTTTAAAAAAATAGGCATTATTTCAGAGAATGCGGGATTAGCCGCATATTTGATAGGCGGCTTTCCCAGAGACGTTATAATATATATATTAAAATTTAATCCCGAAACCTCCCGTAAATATAAATCTTCCAGAGTTTTTGAATCGAATCCCCGCTTTCTCGATTTAGATATTGCTGTTCGCGGTTCGGCAGAAAAACTTGCCTGCTTAATAAAAGAAAAAAAAAATTTAAATTTTAAATTAAATTATTTTAAAATACATAAGAGGTTCGGAACAGCTTCTTTGGAATTTTTAATAAACGGGATACCTCTGAAACTCGACCTTGCTTCTTTAAGAACCGAGATTTATAAAAAACCCGGCATGCTGCCGGAGGTGAATACGGCATCGGCAGAACTTAAAGACGATATACGCAGAAGGGATTTTACTATAAATACCGTGGCTTTTTCGATCAACCGCAAAGATTTTTTAAAGGTTTATGATTATTCTTCCGGAATAGCGGATATATTAAATAAAAAAATAAGGGTAATGCATGCGTCAAGTTTCATAGACGATCCGACGAGAATGTTCAGGGCGGTCAGGTTCGAAAAAAGGCTCGGCTTCCGGATAGACGGCGACACGTTGAAACTGATGAAAATCGCTTTAGACGGAAGTGTTTTAGACGGTATTTCCGGTAAAAGAATAACCGCCGAATTATATCTTATACTGAAAGAAAAAACCCCCGAAATATATTTCGAAAGGTTGGCTCAATTAAATATTTTCGGTTCGATTTACGGCAGATTGAAGTTCGAAAAAAAAAACAAAACAGTTTTTAAAAAAATTTCCGCATATTTTAATGAACCGGAAAAAGAAAACAAATTAAGGAAGGTTTGCAAAGATTTAGATGTAAACATTTTTTATACGGCGGCAATTTTTTATGGTCTGGACGGCGGCGAATTAAGCAAAGCCCTTGGCAGGTTAAATATGGGCGGCAGGATTGAAAAAACGCTCATAACTATATATTCGGATATGAAGAAAATAGATAATTTAAAAGCAAATAATACCGGAATATATGATAAAATTAATAAAATAGACGTAAAAAGCATTTTATTCTATCTGTTTGAAGATTGCGGCAGAGATAAAGAAGATTTGAATTTCAGAAAATTCCTATTAAGGTATTTAAATAAAATAATATTTATAAAGCCTTATTTAAACGGACACGATATTAAGTCTATGGGCATATGCGAAGGACCGTTATGCGGCAGAATATTAAACGAGATAAGGCTGTTGAAAATAAAAGGCAGGCTAAAATCCAAAAAAGACGAATTAACATATGTAAAAAATAATTATTTTAAAAATTAAAGCAAAGAACGGCGGAGAAAAGATGCTCGAATTTAATTTTAAATATGTTTTAGATTCCGCAATCGGTGAAAACGGATTTAAAGAGTCTGAAATAAAATCTTTCGAAAGCGAAATCGTTTATGCAAGAAGAAGCCTTAACGAACTCAGGCGCATCGGAGAAGCCGGATTTTACGATGAAATATCCGATATCGGCATGGTAAGCGATATTAAAGCATCAGCCGAAAAGTTATTTTCAAAAGATATTAAGACCTTGTATGTTTTTGGAATGGGCGGTTCTTCCCTCGGTGCTGTTTTTTTAAAAGAAGCAATGGACGGAATGCGGGGCGGCGTGGAAAATCGCAGAGGAATCAATGTTATTTTTTCGGAAAACATAGATTCTTTCCATATAAAAAAGAATATAGACCTCATAGATATCAAAAAGACGGTATTTTGTTTTGTAACAGAATTCGCCGATACTATCGAGGTCGCGGCGCAGTTTTTTATTATCAGGGAACTGCTTGAAAAAGCCGTTGAAAACTACAAGGAAAATTTATTTTTTATCACCGGCAGGCAAGGCGGATTTTTGAGACGTTATGCCGACGAAAACGGTATAGCAGTTTTAGATATAGCCGAAAACGTTGGAGGCGGATATTCTATTGCGACGGCGGGCACTCTTTTTCCGGCTTATATTATGGGGTTAGATATAGAAAAATTTCTGCTCGGCGCAGTATCTTTCAGGGATGGCATGCTGAACAAAGGGGTTTTTGAAAATAATCCGGTTTACACTATGGCCGCCGTAATATATCTTTTTTACGCAAAAAAGAACCGCAATATTTTTGTTCCGTTTGTTTACAGCGATTATCTCAGGGAGTTTTCGAGATGGTTCAGACAGCTCTTCGCCGAAAGCCTCGGGAAAGACCTTGTTTTGCCCACTCCTGTTCCGGCTGTAGGGGTTACCGACCAGCATTCCCAGCTTCAGCTTTATATGAAGGGCCCGCAGGACAAACTAATAGGATTCTTTTGCCTTAAAGATGCGGGGTATGATTTTACGGTTAATTCAAACGGATTTAAAGAATTCGATTATTTGAACGGCAAAAAACTGTCCGATATTCTTATTAACGAATTAAAAGGGGTAGAACTTGCTCTTGCTGTAAACAAAAGACCTTCTTTCAGGATTACTCTGGATAAAATAGACGAATTCAGCATAGGAGAACTTTCTTTTATGTGCATGGAGGCGGTGGCTGTTCTGGGAAAGCTTTTGAAAATAAATCCGTTCGACCGGTCCGGCGCGGAAAAAGAAAAAAAATTCGCCTATCTGCTTATGGGCAGAAAAGACGATTCATTGTCGAAAGAGTACGAGGAGTTAAAGAGACTTGACGAAATACCGGATATGCATTATTAATTTTATTTTCAGGGATTTTATATTTTGTTATAAATACCCCGTCATTTTTGCCTTTCTAAAGAAAGGCAAAAATGCCACCCCTTTTTTTAAAAGGGGAATTAAAGGCAAAGGCATTACTGCCGTATATATGGCGGGCAGACGAGATTGCTTCACTGCGCCCGCAATGACACAGTCCGGTCATTGCGAGGAGCGTTAGCCAATATCCGGTCATTGCGAGGAGCGTTAGCGACGAAGCAATCTCGCTTTATAAATCTGCGCTCGCAATAACAATGCGGCATTACTTGCTGAAAATAGAAAATTGATGTCAGACATTAAAAAGAAAAAAATTATAGTAATAGGAGGCGCTACCTGCTCCGGAAAAACCGAAATTTCGGTTGAACTGTCTAAGCTGTTCCCGATAGAAATAATAAATTTCGATTCGATGTGTTTTTACAGGTATTTTGATATCGGGACGGCAAAGCCCGATAACGAAGCAAGGGCGGCGGTAAAGCACCACCTCATAGACATTAAAGACCCCGACGAAGAATATAATGCGCGGACGTTTTCGGAAGATGCGGCGAGATTGATCGAAGAAATAACCTCGAAAGGTAAAATACCGCTTTTAACCGGAGGAACCGGGCTTTATATAAAGTCTTTAATTTACGGGCTTTCTCCCGTTCCGGAAATAGATAAAGCCGTTTACAGGAAAAAGGCGACCGAGTTAATAAAGGAAATAGGTCCTTCGGCGGCGTATGAAAAACTGAAAGAATTCGACCCCGCATACGCTGAAAAAATATCGGAATACGACAGCCAGAGAATAACGAGGGCATATGAAGTCTATTCGGCTACCGGACGCCCCCTTTCATATTACTTGGCTCAAAATCCTTTCGGCAGTCCTTTGTATGATTATATTTATTTTAACTTTAATCCGGAGAGGGATTATCTGAAATCGTGTATAATGAAAAGGACGCGGCTCATTTTGGAAAAAGGTTTAATAGCCGAAACGGAAAACATCTTAAAATCGGGATACAAACCGGATTTAAAGCCCTTTAAAAGCATAGGATACAGGGAGACCTTAATGTTTCTTAATAAAGAAATCGATACGGAAGAAGATTTATATTTAAAAATTGTTTCTTCTACGGTAAAATATGCAAAAAGGCAGTCTACCTTTTTTAAAAAGGCTGAAAATGCAATCGAGGTTAATTGTACGGATTTAAATAAAAAGCTCGCTTTTGCGGCAAAGACCATAGAAGGTTTTTTAAGATGACCCAGAGAGCTCTGCTTATAGGTGTAAACAACCCTGCCTCGGACAAAGAAAAAAGCAATGATTCGCTTGAAGAGCTTTCTATGCTTTCCGAAACTGCAGGGGCTGAAAACGTCTTTAAAATTTTAAAAAATATAAAAAAAATAGACCCGGCGTATTATCTTTCCAAGGGTATGCTTGAAGAAATAAAAGAGTGCGCCGTTTCGGAAAATGCGGATATCATCATAATAGACGCATCTTTGAGTCCTGCTCAGGAAATCAATCTCTCGGAGTATTTCGATTTAAACGTTATCGACAGGACGAGGCTTATATTGGACATATTTGCCGTGCACGCAAGGACGGCGGAAAGCAGGTATCAGGTAGAGCTTGCCATGTTCAATTATATGTTGCCGAGACTCAAAGGCGCCGGCGTGATGCTTTCCAGAACCGGAGCCGGCATAGGAACGAGGGGTCCGGGCGAAACGAAGCTGGAAACCGACAGAAGAAAAATAAGACAGCGTATAGGGCATATAAAGGAAAAATTAAAGCTTTCGGAAAAAACAAGAAGTCTCCACAGGTATAAAAGGAGCAGACAGGGGCTTCATACCGCCGCTATCGTCGGTTATACAAATTCGGGAAAAACTACGCTGATGAAGAAATTGACCGGCAGGGGGGAGACCGGAGAGGATAAGCTTTTTGCCACTTTGGGAACGAAAATGGCTTCTATTTACGATACTTCAGAGAGAAAAAAGGTTATAATATCCGACACAGTAGGGTTTATTCAAAACCTGCCGCTTTTTTTGGTAGAATCTTTTAAAGCCACGCTTGAGGAAACGGTCCATTCAGATTTGTTAATACACGTGATAGACCCGGTTCAAAGAGATGCGGCTGGCAAATATGAACAAGTAGTTGAAATACTGGACGAAATAGGCGCGGAAGACAAAAGGATAATTACCGTTTTAAACAAAATAGACCTGTTATCTCCGGAACAGACCGATTTTTTATCTGCTAAATTTGAAACGCTGACGGGAAAGCCGACCGTCGCCGTATCCGCCAAAACAGGGGAAAACATAAACTTATTAAAAGGCAGAATATTCGAATCTTTAGAATACTAAAAAATATAAGGATAAATTAAAATGAAAAAAATAACTGTATTATCGCTGTCGCTGACGTTGCTGTTGTGCTTGTTATCGTGTGTTTTAACAGGAAAAGCTTCCGCTATGAAAATCAAGGCGGAAACTTATATAGTTATCCCGAAAAATAATAAAGGGGATTTGCAGTCCTTAACAATTAAACGCGCAATCGGACTTTCTTTAAAAAAAGCAGTTAAAATATTAATCGGCAGGAAGAAATTTTCAAATAAAAAGAACAGCCGCATTCTCGAAAAGGAAATCTATTCTAAAGGATTGAAATATGTGTATTCCTTTAAAATCGTCAAGTCGAAAAAATACCTGAATCTTTATTACATAGATTTAATCGTTTATATAAGGGAAAATGACCTTAAGGCTGAGTTAAGAAACTTAGGATTTAAAATAGTTGATGCCGCCGTCAAAGAGAATAAAATAAATTATAATGTTTATTACGTGAAGTTTACAGGCAATTTCAGCTATTCCGATTCCAACAGGTTTCAGAAATTAATGCTGAAATATTCAAGGCACCTGCAAAACCTTTATGTATCGTCTTTTTCGGAAGATTTTGCCGAAATAAAAGTTTTATATTACGGCAGTATAATCAGGCTTTTTAAGAGAGTAAAACCTATTATCGAAACATATTTAAAGGCTAAAATATATCCTGTCAAAAATAATACGATAATAGTCGATGTAAAATAAAAAGTTCAAACAAAGTGAAATATGTTTTTCAGCGAAGTAATCGCCACCGTATTTAAATAAAAATTAAATATGGAATAAAGAAAAATGCTTATAAAAAGCGGGATGAAAAAATACATATAAATATTTTTGTCCCTTTCGTATAAAAACCCGAGCGCCAAAGATATAGGGGGCGCGCCTATAAACATCTGCCCTACGAAAAGCCCAATCACCGGACCGTACTTTGCTACATAGTTATGAGCCCTTTTGCCCTTTTTAGAGGAAAGCATCCCGCGCACCCATTTCAGCGATTTCAGTTTCAATCCCGCATAAAACAGCAGGGCGCATAATAATGTTTCAGAAACGGTTATTATAATAATGCTGGCGTACGGATTTAATCCGTTGTAAACGGCGTATGCCGTAGATACATATTTGCCGCCGATTAACGGGGTTATGTTTATCGCAGTCATCACGATATATTTGTAATAAAGAGGTTTCGTAAAGAGTTTTAGCATATTATGTTTATTTTTAGAGATTAGTTTGATATAATTATAACTATAAATCATATATTTATAAAGCATAAAATATATTAAAATTTTAAAAAAATGTATTATTTTACTCCAGTATCCGATATGTTTGAAACGGTTGATTCCATATTTATATATATGGAGCTCGCCGGCGTAAAAAAAGAAGATATCAGCGTCGAAATCGATGAAACATCGATAGAGATCAGCGGAGTCAAACGGCGCGGCGAAGGCGCGGAGGAATATAATTTTCAGAGGATGGAAAGACCTTTCGGGTTTTTTAAAAGAACATTCGATATGCCGAGGACGGCGAGCAGGGATTCCGTAAGCGCCTCTTTCAACGAAGGGCTTTTAGAAATAATTATACCCAAAAAGACAAGAAATAACGGATTCGGATTTACAAGCATAGAAATTAAAGACAAAGACAAATAAAATTTTCAAGGATGGTAAACCTATTATGTTTAATTTAGACTATTACGAAGATAAATTATCGGAAAGCGGATACAGAGTTCTTACGATATCCATAGAAGAATCGAAGAGGAGAAAACACTATTATCTGGGGCTCGAGCATATATTTTATGCTTTAACCTTAGTGGACGAAGACCTTTTGAATGAAATATTCGCAGAATTAAAAATAGACAAAAGAAAAGTAATGAAGCTCTTGAACGATTTCATGATGTCATCCGAACAATATATAGGCGAAGGGATTAAAATTTCCCTTCAGACAAGAAATTTATTCAAAAGCGCTTACGATTACGCGCAGAGTTCAGGAAGAAATCTTATCGAATCTACCGATTTCTTAATGGTTATGTTTCAAGAGCCCAATTCCGCGCCTAACAGGGTTTTTAAGGCTCTCGGAGTTGATTCGGTAGTAATCGCCGATAAAATTTTTCAAAAAATGAGGGAAAGAAGAAACAGAAGCGACGAAAACAGAAGAAAATACGATTTACCTTATACTTTAAGACAGCACGCCATAAATTTAAGCAAACTGGCTATTATGGATAAACTTCCTTTAGTTTTCGGAAGAGAGGAAGAAATTACGAGACTTATGGAAATATTATGTCATATAGACAGACCCAATTCGGCTATAGTAGTAGGCGAACCGGGCGTAGGAAAAACGGCTATCGTGGAAGGGCTTGCAAGAAAAATAGAACTTGAACCCTATAACGTCCCTCCGAGGCTAAGAAATAAAATCATAGTAAACCTCCAGATGAATTCATTGGTAGCGGGAACCGTCTTCAGGGGCATGTTCGAAGACAGGATGGAAAAAATAATAAACGAGCTTAAATCCAGAAAAAATATAATATTGTTCGTCGATGAAGTCCACACTATTATCGGTGCGGGTTCGGCTATTGCAGTGCCGAGCGATGCGGCAAATATATTGAAATCATCTCTTGCAAGGGGCGAAGTACAGATTATCGGAGCTACCACCCTGTCCGAATACAAAGAATTCATTGCGGAAGACGAGGCTCTATCGCGCCGCTTCAGGCTTGTTAACGTTCAGGAGCCCAGCGCCGAAGACACAAAAAGAATACTTTACGGATTAAAAAGAAGGTTTGAAGACACTTACGGCGTAGAAATAGAAAATGACGCATTAGAAGAATCGATAAAGCTGTCTTCGCGTTATTCCAAATCGTTAAGGCTTCCCGATAAAGCTATAGGATGGATTGATTCCGGCTGTGTAAAGGCTGAGATTTATAATGAGGACAAGATTGTTAAAAAAGAAAACATCTATCAGGTTATTTCACAGGAAACCGGAATGCCGGTAGATTTAATCAAAAGAGACGTTCTCGAAAGGTTTCAGGACATCGAGGATTTTTTTTCTAAAAGGATAGTCGGACAGAAGGATGCGGTAAATTCGCTTGCCAAACATTTGAGACTCAATAAAGGACCTTTAAAAGAAAATTTTAACAGACCCGATGCCGTGCTTCTTTTTCTGGGTCCGACCGGAGTCGGTAAGACCGAAACGGCAAAAGCTATGGCAGAGTATCTTTTCGGTTCGGAGAGAAACATTATAAGATTCGATATGTCGGAATACAAAGACGGTTCCATTGCCGTCGACAAGCTGATTGGTATGCCAAGAGGCATCGTCGGTTCTTCGAGGGGAGGACTGCTGACTAATCGCGTAAAAGACAACCCTTATTCGATAATACTCTTAGACGAAATAGAAAAGGCAAGCGACCTTGTTTTTAATCTTTTTCTTCAAGTTTTCGACGAAGGTTTTCTTACGGACGGCAGGGGCAAAAGGGTTTATTTTTCCGATTCCGTTATTATAATGACTTCGAATCTTGGCTCACACGAGTTTTCAAAATTTACGAAGCCGCTTGGTTTTATAGAATCCGGCGACATTGTTAAATCGCTGAAGGGAACCATAAATAAAGAAATAGAAAACTTTTTTTCGCCGGAATTTATAAACAGGCTTGATGATATAGTCATATTTTCGCCGCTTACTAAAGAAGAGGTTAAACGGATAGCGTTAATGCATATAGAAAATATAAACAAGACTATGGCGGAATACGGAAAAGAAGTGTCCGTAACCGATGAGGCTCTCGATAAGCTCGTAGAAAACGGATACAGCGCAAAATTCGGCGCAAGGTTTCTCAAGCGCGCCATAGACGACGTTATCAAAGTGCCGTTAACGCTAAAATGGAAAGAAGGCGATATGTTTATCGCTGAACTTTCCGGAAGCGAAATTGTCGTTAACGCAAATAAAAATAAGGAAAAGGATATATTGAAAAAAGGTAAAAACGGAAAAGAAAAATACAAGGAGGAGCCTGACTATGTCTGAAAAAAACGAAAAACCTTTCAAGGTGGTAGATAAAAGAAAAGTTGCCGATTCGGAAAACAAAAGCGGGGTCGGAGAAGAAACAGAGGCGAAACAGGCGTCGGCAGAAAAAGAAACCGCCGGCGAAATAAATTCCGAAAAAGCACAGGAGAAAGCTCAGCCGGTTCAAAATGAAGAAATTCCTAATTTTGAAGCGGATTTTGCGACTTTTATCTATTCCCTGAATACGCAGGCTTTGCTTTTTATGGGTAAAATACCGAATCCGATATCAAAAAAGTACGAGAAAGATTTGGGCACCGCAAAGTACCTCATAGACACTATCGATATGCTTTCTAAAAAAACAAAGGGCAATCTTGACGAAAACGAAGCCAAGCTTATAGAAAATGTTTTGTATGATCTCAGGATGGCTTATATTTCTGAGAAAAAGTAAAAAAAGAGGTGATATATTTTTATGAATTTAAATAATTTTACGATAAAATCTCAGGAAGTAATAGAACTTACCGTTAACACGGCTAAAGAAGCTAAAAATCCTGAGGTCGGCGACCTGCATCTTTTATATGCGCTTCTTAATTATGACGAAAACAGCATTGCCGTTTCCGTATTAAAAAAAATAGGCATCGATTTAAAAGCATTTTCAGCCGATACGGAAAATGCTCTGTCAAAGCTTGCTACGGTCGTTGGGGGAATGGAACCCGCATTTTCTTCGGCTATGAAGCGCATTATCGACGCCGCCGAAAAAAATAAAAATACGATGAAAGACGATTTTGTTTCCGTAGAGCATTTTATTCTTGCAATGTTTGACGTGAAAGACACAAAGTCTTTTGATATCCTGAAAAAATTCGGCTTAACCAAAGATGCGGTTTTAAAAGCTCTTATGGATATAAGAGGCAATGCTAAAGTTACCGACCAGAATCCGGAAGACAAATATCAGGCTTTGGAAAAATATACCGTAAATTTAACCCAGCTTGCAAAGTCCGGAAAAATAGACCCTGTTATAGGAAGGGATTCCGAAATCAGAAGGCTTATGGAAGTTTTATCAAGGCGGACTAAAAACAATCCTGTTCTGATAGGAGACCCGGGTGTCGGTAAAACCGCCATAGTCGAAGGACTGGCAAAAAGAGTCGCCGACGGCGACGTCCCTGAAATTTTAAAGAATAAAACAGTTCTTTCGCTTGACCTCGGCGCCCTTATCGCAGGAGCAAAATACAGAGGAGAATTCGAGGATAGGCTGAAAGCCGTCGTAAAAGAAATAAAATCATCTGAAGGAAATATAATAATATTTATCGACGAGCTTCATAATCTGGTCGGCGCGGGAAAATCCGAAGGGGCGATGGACGCTTCCAATCTTTTAAAACCTGCGCTGGCGAGAGGCGAATTGAGAGCTATAGGCGCGACTACTTTGGACGAATACAGGAAATATATAGAAAAAGACGCCGCCTTGGAGAGAAGGTTTCAGCCGGTGTTCGTCGATGAACCTTCCGTAGAGGATACTATTTCGATACTTAGGGGACTCAAAGAGCGCTACGAAGCTTACCACGGAATAAGAATCAAAGACTCCGCAATTATTGCGGCGGCTACACTTTCGCACAGGTATATTACGGACAGGTTCCTGCCGGATAAAGCGATAGACCTTATGGATGAAGCATCCGCAAAATTAAGAATAGAAATAGATTCTATGCCGACCGCCTTAGACGAGGTTCAGAGGAATATAATAAAAATCAAGATAGAACAGGAGGCATTAAAGAAAGAAAAAGACGCGGAATCCAAGAAGAGGCTTAAGGAGCTTGACGAGGAACTCGCAAATCTCGAAGAAGATTTCAACCAAAAAAAAGCTAAATGGCAAAACGAGAAAGAACACATACAAAAGATAGGAGAGATTAAAAAAGATATTGATTCGCTGAGGTTCGAAGAGCAAAAATACGAAAGGGAAGGCAAATACGATAAGGTTGCCGAGATAAGATACGGAAAACTTAACGAATTGGAAAAAAAATTGGAAGATTTAAATAAATCCTTAATGGAAATGCAGGAAAAGGGCAGTTTCTTAAAGGAAGAAGTCGATGCCGACGATATAGCAAAGGTCGTAGCAAAATGGACTGGAATTCCGGTCGCAAAACTTATGGAAGGAGAAAAAGAAAAACTTCTGTTGATAGAAGAACATCTGCATAACAGGGTAATATCCCAAGACGAGGCGATAAACAGCGTCGCTAATACCGTTCGGCGTTCCAGAGCCGGATTATCGGATATTAATAAACCCGTAGGGTCTTTTATGTTTCTCGGACCTACCGGTGTCGGAAAGACCGAGCTGGCAAAGGCTCTTGCCGAGTTTTTGTTCGACGACGAAAACAGCATAGTAAGAATAGATATGTCTGAATATATGGAAAAACATACAGTATCGAGACTCATAGGCGCTCCTCCCGGCTATGTCGGATACGAAGAAGGGGGGCAGCTCACTGAATCGGTAAGGAGGCGTCCATACAGCGTCGTATTATTCGATGAAGTCGAAAAAGCTCATCAGGACGTATTTAATGTTTTGCTCCAGCTTCTTGACGACGGGAGATTGACAGACGGACAGGGCAGGACGGTCGATTTTAAAAATACCATTGTCATTATGACATCTAATATAGGTTCCGATATAATACAAAGTTACAGCGGACAGCATTACGAAGAAATGAAAAACAACGTAATGAATCTATTGAAAAATTATTTTAGACCGGAGTTCCTTAACAGGCTTGACGATATAATTATTTTCCATGCTCTTAACGAAGAAGACATTATAAAAATAGTCAATATTCAGCTGGGCAAGTTAAAGAATACCCTTAAAGAAAAGGGAATAGACGCGGATTATACCGAGGCTTTGGTCAAATTCATAGCTATGGAAGGATACGACCCCGTTTACGGCGCCAGACCCCTTAAAAGAGCAATAAAATCTTTCATTCAGGACAGAATAGCGATGGATTTACTATCTGGAGGCATTGTTTCGGGAGATTCTATAGTTCTGGATTACAAAGAAGAAGCGGGCGGAGTAATTATAGAAAAGGCTGTCATATTGAATGCCCGCCCTGCCTGACATTGTTTTATAAGACCTTATTGTCATTATGACAAAAAATCTTTGTCATAATGACAGAGAAAATCTTGTAAAAATTGAATATTCCCGCATAACGCTTGAAGAATATTATATTTTGAAAATTTATATTTTTTTGGCATTGTTCTTGCATATATAAAAAGTATAGCAATTAAATAATTGAAAAACAGGAGTTTACGTATTATGGGTTTAAAATCTGATTCAAAAATTATAGGCGCAGGAGTTGCGGTTCTGATAGGAATAATAGCAGGGGTAATAATTACGGCGAACCTTCATTTATTTAAAAAATCTATGGCGGACGGAAGCGCACCCGTAATTTATACTACAAAAGATTCGGCAATGCCCGCGCAGAACGGTCCAAGCAATTTTATAGCGTTAATAAAACAGGACAAGCCTTTTGTTGTAAATATCAGGACTACTCAGAAAGTAAAAAGCGGACCGTTCCAAATGTATCAGAGCCCTTTCGGAAATCAGCCGAACCCTTTCGGGAACTTTTTTAAAAATTTTTTCAATAATGTTCCGCAGAGCAGTTATACTGAAGAAAGCTTGGGTTCGGGTGTAATTATCAGTAAAAACGGATATATAATAACCAACAATCATGTTATAAACGGCGCAACAAAAATATACGTTAAACTTTCCAGCGGAAAGACTTTCAGGGCATCGGTCATAGGCAAAGATCCTCAGGTTGACCTTGCTCTTCTGAAAATAAACGACGGCAATAATCTTCCGGCGGCTATTCTCGGCGATTCCAATAAGTCGCAAATCGGAGAATGGGTTCTGGCGATAGGCAATCCTTTCGGTTTAGGCTGGACGGTTACCAACGGGATAATAAGCGCAAAAGGCAGAGCTATAGGCGGTCCCTACGAAGATTTTATACAGACGAATGCGGCGATTAATCCGGGAAACAGCGGAGGACCGTTGATCAATATGAAGGGGCAGGTTATAGGTATAAATACTGCCATTATAAAAGGAGCGCAGGGAATAGGATTTGCTATACCGGTAAACGTGGTAAAAGAAGTCCTTCCGGAACTTGAAACAGGCAAGATTACCAGAGGATGGCTTGGAATCGAAATTCAAAAAATATCGCCCGCCCTTAAAAAAGCGTTCAATCTTGAAACATCGCGCGGAGCTCTGGTATCTTCGGTTCTTCCCGGCGGACCTGCGGCGAAAGCCGGTTTAAGGAGCGGCGACGTAATAATTAAATTTAACGGAAAAAAAGTAAGGGAGATGTCCCAGCTTCCGTGGCTTGTCGGAAACACTAAACCAGGAACCACCGTTCCTATGGAAATTATCAGGCACGGCAAAAAAGAAATACTTACGGTAACCGTGGGAAACTGGAAGAGCCCTAAAAATTCTTTTAACGAAAAAACTCAGAAAGTTTCGGCCAAGAAGCTTGGCATTATCGTAGTGCCGCTTACTCCTCAAAATATGCAGGCCTACGGAATACAAAATGTCCGCCACGGAGTTATAGTGTCGAAAGTTATACCGGGCGGGGCAGGACAAAGAATGGGCATAATGCCCGGAGACGTCATAGAGTCGATAAATCATCGGACGGTCAACAGTATCGGCGAGTATTTAAGCGATATTAGAACAGCCGAAAAATCTAAGCAGTTTCTTTTCTATATAAGAAGGGGAAATATGAAACTGTATCTGGCGTATTCGGAGTAATAAGAAATAAAATATAAATAAAATATATATATAAATATAAATAAAGTTTTCTCAAAACCAAGACAAACTGTAAGCTTTCCATCACTCCTCCTAAAGGTAGCCCGGTTCCCTCAAAAGAGCCGGGTTATTTATTTCTCCAAACTCCATTTACGGCAGTAATACCTTTGTCTTTATAATTCCCCTTTTGCAAAAATAGTTCAACTTTAAAAAAATAAATTTGATAAAATTAATAAATGGATACTTTTATACTTGGAACGGCGGGGCATATAGACCACGGGAAAACCTCTCTTATAAAGGCGCTGACAGGCGTAGAAACTGACAGACTCGAAGAGGAAAAAAGACGCGGAATCAGCATAGTTCTGGGTTACGCAAATATTATTTTCCCTTCAGGTATTTCGGTGGGGATAGTGGATGTTCCCGGTCATGTAAAATTTATAAAAACTATGGTTTCCGGCTCTACCGGAATGGACGGTGTTTTGTTTACTGTTGCGGCAGACGACGGCATAATGGCGCAGACTAAAGAGCATCTGCTTATATTAAAATTGCTGGGCGTAGATTTAATTATACCGGTTTTAACGAAAACCGATATAGTATCCAACGAAATTATTTCGGAAAGGGAAAAAGAGATAGCAGACTTTTTAAAATCTTACGGTTACGGCGAAGCATCCGGGAATATTGTTAAAGTATCGGTTAAATCCGGCAGGGGCATATCCGAATTAAAGAATGAAATAGAAAGAGCCGTAAAAGAATATAACGCAAAAAATACTGCTATAAAATTTCCGCCTACAAAAGTTTTTTTACCGATAGACAGAGTGATTTCTTTAAAGGGTTTGGGGACTATCCTTGCGGGAACTTTGAAATACGGCAGTTTTTCTGCCGGCGATGAAATACAGATCATGCCCTCTGGTTTGACGGCAAGAATAAAAAATATAGAATCCCACAATAAAACCCTTAAAACAGCCTATAAATCTATGAGGATATCGGTAAACGTTCCGTCTGTAAAAAAGGAAAGCGTAAAGTACGGAGACGTAATATCGCTAAAAGACAGCCTTACGGAATCAGACCATATCTTAACTAAATTTTATTATGATTTTGAAAACAAAAAAGATTTAAAAAGCCATACTCCATTAACATTTATGACCGGCGGATTATCCGTCAATTCAGATATTGTTCTTTTAAACGGCAAAAAGACGATAAGCGCAGGAGAATATTCATATGCCCTGTTTAAATTGCAAAATAAAATATCGACTATGTCCAAAGAAAGTTTTATAGCAAGAGATTTCGGGGCAGGCAGGACGATAGGCGGCGGACTTATAATAGACCCTTTGCCGGATTGCAAATACTGCGAATCATTAAAAGATATTTACGAAGCAATGATTTCCGATAAACCCGACGAATCCGTTTACGGCTTTATTGCGGCAAGCAATACCGGCAGTATAGAGGACATTTATAAAAAGTTAAATTTTAATTATACTGATTTTATAAGCGTTATAGGCAAACTGAAAAAAAGCGGCGGCATAATTACGGATAGTAAAGACAGGTTTGTTTTTTTAAAAGAAGATTTTGACGCAGGAAAGGTTTTATTAATAAATATAATAAACAAAAACTTAAAAGACGGAAGCCTTAATTTTAAAAAAGGATTAAGCAAGCAGGAGTTATACGCTGTTTTTGAGCAAGATTTTAATGAATGCAGGGGACTCAAATACAGCAGTATTAAATTAAGCGGGCTTTTCGATATAATTATAAACGATTTGTTATCTGAAAAAGAAATTTTATACGACGACGGAAATATAATTCCTAAAGAATTAGAAAACAGAGCCGCTCCGCAGACTATACCGCAGGAATATATCGGAGTTGCCGAAAAAATAGAAAATTTATTAAATTCCGGCGGTAACAGCGTTCCTTTTGCCGATGAACTGGAAAATAAAATAAAAACAAACAAAAAGATATTTAATTATATAACAGGGCTTATGGTCAAGCAGGGAAGGCTCGTCAAGATTAAGCACGATATTTATTACCTGAAAGAACAAATCGATAATATAAAAAAAGGGTTGGACGCTTTTTTTGAATCAAATGAAAGGCTGGAACCCAAAGATATGAAAGAGATTGCCGGCGTATCGCGAAAATATGCCATTCCTTTGCTGGAATATTTCGACCATATCGGCTATACCGTCAAAAAAGACGGCTGGAGGGTAAAAAAAAATTAGGCAAAATTTAGCGACGAAGCAATCTCTCGCCGTTTTTTTTGATTCATTTATCTATTTATTGATTATTGATTATGCCGGTCATGTCTTTAATTAATGATTTCCTTAATTTATCGATGTTTTTTATAAATTTTTCAGCTATTTCTGCAGCCCTTTTTGCTTCTAGCTCGGTTACTTCTGCAAAATCGTCATAATCGGCTTCATTCCTTAAAGACATTAATTCATTATATATTTTACCGGTTTCAAGTGTAACCGTTTTATCTTTGACGAAATGAAGCGAAAACATAGTTTTAACACCGTCATGTTTTGCCGGATCTATGCCCTTTAGGATCAGCAACGACCTTGCGGCATGATAAACCGAATAGTAGCTTCTGTTGGCAGATGTTTTAAATCTCTTGGATTTTAGGTTAAACAAAGCATCGTCAAGCATTTCTTTTGATTTTTGAAATCTTAAATCCGATAATGCCGCCTTTTCATCAAGGGTTAATTCCATAAAAAACAACTCCGTCTTTTTTAATGTTTTGATAAAAACCTGTTTTAAATCTTTTGTTATTATCAAATGACTTCGCCGATACTATTGTTACGGAAAACGGTATGCCTGTCTTAATTTCTTCCTCATAAAAAATATCGTTTATGAAAGAAACGTCCTCTGATGTTTTTTTATCAACAACTGCAAGAACATCCATATCGGAATCTCCGGAAAAATCACCCCTTGCGCGGGAACCGAAAGCTGTAATGCTTATTATATTGCTTCCTGCCCGCGTTTTTATTTTCTTAATAATCCTTTTAAACGAATCGGCTTCATATGAAAACATTTTGTTATTTTATCATAATTTAAATTTGCATTATCGTATAGCAACAATTATAACACATCCGGAGGTTTTTTTATAGTGACAGTGCAGGATTAGGGTTTAATATATCGTTTTATTTTTTTTATAAATTTTGATATAATAATACAGATGATAATTTGAAATTATATTTATATTATTATAAAAAAATTTAAACATGCCTTATCATGCCTTATAAAGACCTGCACGAATTTGTCCGAATATTAGAAAAAAATAACGATTTGCACAGAATAGCCGCTCCGGTTGACAGGGTTCTGGAAATAGCGGAAATTGCCGACAGAATGGTAAAAAAAGAGGGACCGGCGCTTTTGTTCGAAAACGTAAAAGGCTATAATTTTCCGGTTTTAATAAATATGTTCGGCTCAAACAAGCGCATATTGCAGGCTTTTGAAGTTGAGAGCCTCGACGATGTCGCAAAAAGAATAGAGGAGATAATAGACCCGGAAATCCCCACCAATTTTTTCGAAAAAATAAAATCACTTTCCAAGCTTAAAAAACTTGGCGATTATATGCCGAAAATCGTCAAAAACGCCAAATGCAAAGAGGTTATTATAGATAAGCCTCCCCTGCTGGATATTCTGCCGGTATTAAAAACATGGCCGGAGGACGGCGGACCGTTTATTACGCTTCCGCTTGTTTTTACTAAAGACCCGGAAAAAGGTTCGACTAATGTGGGAATGTACAGGATGCAGGTTTACGATGATACTTCCTGCGGCATGCACTGGCACATTCATAAAGACGGCGCAAGGCATTTCAGGAAATATAAAGAAGCCGGCAAAAAGATACCGGTTTCAGTTGTTATAGGTTCTGACCCTGCGGTAATTTATTCGGCTACCGCCCCGCTTCCTCCCGATATCGAAGAAATGATGTTTGCCGGATTCTTAAGGGGAGACGCCGTTGAATTGGTGAAATCGGAAACTAACGACATATATGTTCCGGCAAATGCCGAGTTTGTGCTGGAAGGTTATATAGACCCCGCAGAAGATTTCAGGCTCGAAGGACCTTTCGGCGACCATACCGGATATTATTCCCTCGAAGACTTTTATCCCGTGTTTCACGTAACCCTTATTTCGCACAGAAAAGATGCGGTATATCCGGCTACCATAGTGGGCAAGCCGCCCATGGAAGACTGCTATATAGGAAAGGCTACGGAAAGGTTTTTTCTGCCTGCAATAAAAAAAATATTTCCGGAAATAGTCGATATGAATCTGCCTTTCGAAGGGATATTTCATGATCTGGCATTTATAAGCATCAAAAAAAGCTATCCCGGTCATGCGAAAAAAATTATGCACGGAATATGGGGTCTCGGTCTCATGATGTTTACCAAGATAATCGTTATACTGGACGAAGATGTCAATGTTCAGGACAGAAGCGAAGTTATATGGAGAATATGCAATAATATCGACCCTAAAAGAGATATAACATTTGTAGACGGACCTATAGACGTGCTGGAGCACGCATCGGATATTCCGAATTACGGTTCAAAAATGGGAATAGACGCCACAAAAAAATGGGCATCGGAAGGTTATAAAAGGAAGTGGCCCAACGATATAGTTATGTCGGAAGATATAAAAAAACTTGTCGATGAAAGATGGAAAGAATACGGTTTGAGCTGAACCGATAATCCTAAAATCCTAAAATCCGAAAATGCTTAAAAAAATAAAAAATACATTAGAATTAGTTAAATTTTCCCATACGATATTCGTCCTGCCTTTTGCACTCAGCGCTTTTCTCCTTGCTTTTTACGATAAATATCCGTCTTCTTTCGGCACTCCGTTTTTTTATTATAAAATAATTTGGGTCGTCATAGCCATGGCTTCAGCAAGAAGCGGGGCTATGGCATTTAACAGATTAATAGACAGAAAAATAGACGCAAAAAATAAAAGGACCATGCAAAGAACCATTCCTAAAGGCGAGCTTACCGCATTATACAGCTTAATTTTTGGAGCGGTTTCCTATATAATACTTATTTTTGCCGCTTACGAACTGAACTTTATATGCTTTGTCCTTTCTCCGTTTGTTATTATTTTTATTACGTTTTATTCTTTCACAAAAAGATTTACGTTTTTTTCCCATATAGTTCTCGGAATAAGTATGGCGGCAGGTCCTTTAGGCGCATGGCTCGCCGTTGCGGGCAGTCTGGATTATAAGATTTTAATCCTCGGACTTGCCGTAGTTTTTTGGGGCGCCGGTTTCGACATTCTTTACGCTATTTTAGATTACGATTTCGATACTGCAAACGGGCTCTTTTCCGTACCGGCAAAATTCGGAATAAAAAATGCGGTGACCGTTTCGAGAATACTGCATTTGCTTGCTTTGATATGCTTGATTTTACTGTATTTTATGTTTAATCTTAACTTTTTGTATATTATAGGAATGATTCTCGTCACAGGCTTTTTTGCATACGAACATTTTTTAGTTTATAAAAGCTTAGGCAATATCGATGCCGCTTTTTTTACTATGAACGGATATATTTCCATAACTTTTTTCGTTTTTATATGCGCTGACGTCTTATACTATAAATTTTTTATTATATCGTAAAGCATATCGGCAATGATTAATGAGAATGAATAATGAATAATGAATAAATATGAAAGAAAACTGTAACGTAAATATAGAAACGGAAACCGAAACGGAAAGGAACGCCGATTCATATATAGTATCTATAACCGGAGCGTCGGGAGTGATATACGGATTCAGTCTCCTTAAGGCTTTAATAAACCGTTCCTTTTTCGTTCACCTTATAATTTCCAAGCCGGGTTTCAGGGTAAGCAATAACGAACTCGGGTTGTTTGCAGATATTTCAGGGTTTTATATGAACGGCGGGAGCTATTCTTTAAACGTTTTCAGCCAAAAAATAAAAAACGAGATAGTAGATAAATTTGGACTTCATGAAGTTAGCGGCAGATTTGCTTTTTTAGACGAGAATTTTTTAGAGGCGCGCATTGCAAGCGGTTCGGCAAAAAACGTTAAAGGAATGATAGTTGTTCCGTGTTCTATGGGCAGTCTTTCAAGGATTGCAAACGGAATTTCAGGAAATCTTATAGAGCGGGCGGCGGATGTTATGCTTAAAGAAAGAAAAAAACTTATCGTTTGTCCGAGAGAAACTCCGTTTAACGATATCCACCTTAAAAATATGCTCTCCCTCCATTCGTCGGGTGCGGCTATTCTTCCGCCTATTCCTGCATTTTACGGCAAGCCTGCGACGGTCGAAGATATTATAGATTTTATAACTGGCAAGATTTTGGATGCGTTAGATATAGAAAACGATATTTACGAAAGATGGAAAGGCTATGACGGAAAATAAAACTTTTGATTTAATAAAAGAAAAGGTTTATAATAATAAACGATTGTCTGCGGAAGACGCTTTGTTTTTATTTAAATCTCACGACTTGCTTTCAATAGGAGAGCTTGCAAACTTTAAAAATTTTAAAATCAACGGAAATAAAGTATATTATATCGTCAATATTCATATAAATTATACCAATATATGCGTAAACAGATGCGCTTTTTGCGCATTTTACAGAAACGGAAAAGAAACGGATGCATATTCTATGAGTGTAGATGAAATAATAGAATATATTAAGGCGAATTATAAAATCAATAATTTTAAAGAAGTCCATATTGTCGGAGGTCTTCATCCCTCTCTTCCTTACAGCTTTTATTTGAATATGGTCCGCAGAATAAAGAATGAATTTCCGTCCTTAATGATACAGGCTTTTACTGCCGTAGAAATTGACTATTTATCTAAGATTTCCGGACTCTCCGCAACAGAAGTGCTTACGGATTTGAAAGAAAACGGATTAGACGCGCTTCCCGGAGGCGGAGCTGAAATTTTCAACCCGGCTGTAAGAAAAAAATTATGTCCGCAAAAAATAAGCGGAGAAAGATGGATTTCGATACACAAAATGGCCCATAAAATAGGCATTCTTTCCAATGCATCAATGTTATACGGAGTAAAAGAAAGCTATGAAGACAGGGTAAATCATTTAAGCGAAATAAGGTCTGCCCAGGATGAATCGGGAGGCTTTAAATCCTTTATTCCTTTTGCTTTTCAGCCGAAAAACACTGCCGTCAGGAATTCAGGGCTTACCACTGGATACGACGACCTTAAAGTCATTGCGGTTTCTCGGCTTTTTTTGGATAATTTTAAACATATAAAAACGTTTTTCGTAAATCTGGGCATTAACCTTGCGCAGGTTTCCCTTTCTTTCGGCGCCGACGATTTTGACGGGACGCTTATCGAGGAAAAAATATCGCATAATGCGGGTTCGGTTAACCCTGTAGGACTAAGCGTCAAAAATGTAAAAAAGATAATAGAAGAGGCGGGTAAAATTCCTACCGAAAGAGATACCGTTTATAATGTTGTTTTTAATTAATATTATTTTAATTAATTTAATGTCCAAAGAGAGAGTTTAAGGAGGCTTAAAAATGTTGAACTTAAACGAATTTGTATTCTATCCGGGTTACGGTGTTTGTATCGTAGAATCTATTTCCAAACAAAAAATCGGTTCTTCCGAATTGTCTTTTTACAACATCAGGGTATTGGAAAACAATGCTAAAATTATGGTACCTGTTAAAAATGAATCTGAGGTGGGACTCCGTCCTCTTATTAAAGAAAACGAGATACAAAAAGTCTTTGACGTACTTGAAGAAAAATGTGTCAAAAGTCCTTTCGCAAGGAAGGAATCATGGAACAAAAGGTTTAACGGCTATAATATAAAGCTCTGCTCTTCCTGCCTTTTCGAGGTTGCCGAGGTTTTAAGGGACTTGTATATTTTAAAGTGCGAGAAAGAGCTGTCTTTTGCGGAAAAAAAGATGTTTGAAAAAGCAAAAAACTTAATTATTAAAGAGCTTTCGACCGTAATGAACAGACCGGAAACTTTTATAGAAGAAAAAATAAAAAGAATATTTATAAACACTCCAGTTCAATCTTCCAATTTAAATTTAAACGCTTAGCATTTTGAAGATAATTAATTAATTAATAAATAAATATAATAAATGAAAATTTTCAATAAGAAGCCTATCCTTTTCGTAAGGATAATGCTAGTTCTTATTTCAGCTATTCTCGGCTTTTTAATCGGCAAGGAATACTGGCATAACGATTTTTTATCTTATGTAGGTCTTTTATTCGGTTTTACAATAGGTTTTATCGTAGTTTCCGTTGAAAAAAGCATGGAGTCTATTTCTACCAAAAAAATTCTTACAGGAGGAATAGGACTTTTTATCGGGCTTTTTATAATCAATTATATTACCTACCAGCTGTTTAAATCATTTTTTACCGGTTCGGATCTGGGATATGTTACATACGCTTTTGTCAATTTCGTTGCGGGTTATCTCGGACTGATTATTGGATTAAGGGTATCGGACGATTTTGGTATAGGAATTAAACAGTCGGATTTAAAAGATCTAAAAGATCTGCAGGTTAAAAGAGCAGGAGGAGAACAATGCCGCAACTATAAAGTTATCGATACAAGTTCCTTAATCGACGGAAGAATACTTGACGTTTCAAAAACAGGCTTTATCGACGGAACATTTGTGATACCCACTTTTGTTTTGCACGAACTTCAGCACATAGCCGATTCGCAGGACCCGCTCAAAAGGGTTAAGGGCAGGAGAGGCTTGGATATACTGAAAGAGCTCAGAGAAGATAAAAATATAAATATAGAGTTCAACGATGCCGATTATCCCAATATAAAAGAGGTGGATGCAAAATTAATAGCTTTTGCCAAAGAAAAAAACGGCAAAATCATCACCACCGATTTTAATCTTAACAAAGTTGCGCAGGTCAGAAATATTAAAGTTTTAAATATAAACGACCTTGTTAAAGCCTTAAGACCTATTCTGCTTCCCGGAGAAATAATGACCGTCCAGATCGCCAAAGAAGGCAGGGAAAAAAATCAGGGGATTGCGTATATGGACGACGGAACCATGGTGGTAGTAGAAGACGCTATGAAATTGGTCGGGTCAGAGCTCAATGTTGTAGTTACGAGCGTTTTGCAAACGTCCAGCGGAAGGATGATATTCGCAAGAATAAATTACGACAAGGAACAGGCGGCAAATTAGAGACAATTAGAGACATTTACATACTTCACGTCGCTAAAGCAAGGGGCTTTACGGCAATTGGCGGTAAAAAAGGGTTGGCAATCCGCCCGCTATTCAATGACGGGGTCTTTGTCTTTAATCCCCCATCAATTCAGACTGACACGAAATCTAAACGGTATTAAAATTTAGCCCTTAGATACTGTTTCGGCCATTCGATATCGACGCCGAGCTTATGCGCCGCATTAAGCGGCCAGTATGGGTTTCTGAGCAACTCCCTGCCCATCTCGACCATATCTGCAGTTCCTGAACTCAATATGAAATCGGCAAATTCAGGTTTGGTAATAAGTCCCACTCCAGAAACGGCAATGCCGGCTTTTTCCCTGATTTCTTTTGCAAACCCGAGCTGATAGCCGTAGTAAATATTCATTTTTGCGTTTGGAGCAATTCCCCCGGAAGAACAGTCTATTAAAGAAACCCCGGCTTCTTTCAGCATTTTTGCAAGAATAACGGCCGATTCAAGGTCGAAACCTCCCTCTACCCAATCTACCGCCGAAATTCGGACGAATATAGGTTTGTTTTTCGGCCAGCCTTCGGATTTTATGGCATCTAACACCTCTAACAGGAGTCTTGCTCTGTTTTCTAAAGAACCGCCGTACTTATCTTTTCTTTTGTTCGATATAGGCGATAAAAACTCGTTTATTAAATATCCGTGGGCGGCATGTATTTCTATCAGGTCAAATCCTGCTTTATCGGCATTTTTTGCCCCGTTTGAGAAATCCTTTATAACCTTTTTTATATCGCTTTCATCCATTTCTTTTGGAACCGGATAGCCTTCATCAAACGGAATAGGGCTTGGTCCTAGAACCTGCCACCCGCCTTCATCCGGTTTTAACGGTTTGTCCCCCAGCCATGGAGGGTTTGTCGATGCCTTTCTTCCTGCATGCGCAAGCTGAATTCCCATTACTGTTCCGCAGGATTTGCAAAATTTGACTATAGGTTTAAAAGCATCGGTCTGTTTTTCGTTCCATATTCCTGCATCGTAAGGGCTTATCCTGCCTTCGGGACTTACCCCTGTAGCCTCGACTATAATAAGTCCGACCCCGCCTGCGGCTCTTGCTCCGAGATGCGCCATATGGAAATCGCCTACTGCGCCGTCAACAGCGGAATACATGCACATGGGAGCCATAATTATTCTGTTTTTTATTTTTATACCGCCTATTTCTATTGGCTCAAAAAGCATTCTCATAATATCCGCCTGCCTCCTTCTTATGTTAATTTATTTTCTTTTCATCTTATTATATCACATTTTTTACCGTAAAAAACCTTGTTATGATATAATTATTTTGATGGATAATATAAGAATAGGAAGCGGTTACGACATACACAAGTTTTTAGAAGTATCTATTTTTGAAAATGCCGCTAAAAAATTATATCTCGGAGGCGTATTAATAGAAGGACACATAGGGGTTGCCGCTCACTCCGACGGCGATGTCGTGCTTCACTCGCTTACGGATGCCCTCCTTGGAGCTTTATCCCTTCCGGATATCGGCGTTCTTTATCCCGATAATCTTAAATCTACGAAAGGAATTAACAGCATAGAGATAATAAAATATGCTTACGGTCTGGTTAAAGACAAAGGTTACAGTTTGGTTAACGCAGATATTACTATTATAACGCAGACGCCTAAAATTTCCGCATATAAAGAACGGATGATTGTTTCCATATCTTCCGCTTTAGGCGTTGATAAAACGCGGCTCAATATAAAAGGGAAAACGAAAGAAGGGTTAGACTCGGTCGGAAAGCAAAAAGCCATAGAGTGCTTCAGCGTATGCCTGCTTTCTCTATCATGAATAAACTTTCAAACTTTCGCGCCGGTAAAAAAATGAAAAATTACGCCGTATTGCTTGCCGCCGGAACAGGTTCCCGGACGGGCGCAGAAATACCGAAACAGCTTATAAAAATTAACGGGAAAGAAATCATACTCCTCAGCCTCGAAATTTTTTTAAAATCAAAAATTAATTTCGAAGCGGTTGTCGTGGCAACCCCGCCGCCGTCAGTTTTTAAATTCGACTGGAATAATTTTTTTAAAAAAAATCTCGTAAACGGCGAAATAGAAAAATTACGTATAATAACCGGCGGAGAAACGAGACAGCAGTCGGTAGATAATTCTATAAAATATTTAAAAAATATTATTTCTCCCGCCGAAACTGAAAATACCGTCGTTTTTATCCATGATTCGGCAAGACCTTTTGTAAAAGACGAAGAACTGCATTTATTGTTTAAACACGCCTGTGCAGAAGGTGCAGCTTTTCTCTGTTCCGAAGTTACAGAAACTATAAAAGAAATCAGCAACGGAGAACATAGTGCAGAAAATAGCACAGAACATAACGCTGAAAAAACCGGAAAAGTTGCTCAGATCGGATTAAAAAACGCAAATCTGAAACTTAAAACGTTAAAAAGGGCTCACTTGATATCTGCCAAAACCCCTCAAGTATTCAGATTTGAAATAATAAAAAAGGCTCTAGAAAAAGCTGCGGAAGAAAACTTTATATCGACCGACGATGTTTCTCTTGTCGAGAATTTAGGTTTAACGGCGGTGCCGGTTAAATCTACAGATTTTAACATTAAAATAACTTCGGCGGTAGATATCGGGATAGCGGAATTTTTCTTAAGCAGATTTTGCAAATAGCGACACATAAGTGAATAGCAACAGACGCCGTTTTTCCGAGACCGTTTAAAATTTCGTGTAAGTCATATTTTATCAGATTTTTAGTTGAATATTTTATTATAAATACCCCGTCATTTTTGCCTTATCGAAGAAAGGCAAAAATGCCACCCCTTTTAAAAAAGGGGAATTAAAGACAAAGACACCGTCCTGTCATTGCGAGGAGCGTTAGCGACGAAGCAATCTCGCTTTTACAAAAGGGGAATTAAAGACAAAAACTTTCTATTGTATATATGGGGAATTAAAGACAAAAACTCCTTCATTGTGTATGAAAAAGGCTTAAAACAGGAAAACCATATAAAATAAATGGTGCCGAAGGGGGGAATCGAACCCCCATGGGATTGCTCCCGCCGGATTTTGAGTCCGGTGCGTCTACCAATTCCACCACTTCGGCTTTTTTACAGCAGGATTAACATGCTCTTGAACTGCGGAACAAATAAGATTTTACAATATAACGGAATAAAATTCAAGAAAACAATTTTGCGTATTTTACAAAAATTAAATTATATGATATAAATTAATCAGGTAATTTTTTTTATATTTTTATAATAAACCCGCAGGTATAATTAAAATATGGCATACATTATTAATAAAGAACCGGATTTTAATACTGATGCAGAAAAAAATTTTATATTAAATCCCTATTTTAAAATCGGTATTTTCTTATTTCTAACCATCCTTTCATGGTCGATTATCGTTTTTTTATACATATCTTATATTAACTATTCAAACAGATACGATAAGGTTTTAAATAATTTAAATTTTGAATTGAAAAGCGATATAACGAGGCTTAAGAAGATTAAGACGAACCTCGTATTTTTCAGGCAGGTTGCCAAAAACCAGGTTAACGTTTCATATATACTTTATCTGCTGTCTCTTCACAGGTTCGGAGAAACCGGTTTAAAATCGATGTCCGTAAATAAAGGGCGCGTATACATTTCAGTTTTTTCGCTTGAAAAGAGTTTTGAAAAAAGTTTGAATCTTATGAACGATTACGTTCTTTATCTGAATATTTACGGAATGCAGACTCATACCGGAAGATTTAGCATAACTTCTATCGGAGAAAAGAATACCGGCAAAACTTCGCGCATAATCGGAGAACTTTCAAGCGAAAAATTCCCTTCTTAATCTATAATCTGTCTTAATCTATGAAGCCGCCGTCCTTTAAATCCTTTATGGCATTTTGTATTACCGATGCGGAACCTCTCAGCCCTTCTATTTCCTTTTCGTTAAGCGGCGGTTTTATTACCGTTTCTATGCCGTCTTTCGAAAGGATCGCCGGAACTCCGGTATATATACCGCTGATACCGTAGTAGTCTTCAAGGTAAACGGATAACGGCATTATCTGCCTTCTATCCTTTACCATGGATTCGATTATTTCAGCCATAACCACTGCAGGAGCAAATATAGTTCCGCCTTTTAAGGCAATTACCTCAGCCGCGCACGTTCTGGAATATTCGGCTAATTCTTCAAGCTTTTTCTTATTGTATCCGGGTATAGAGCTCAACGGAACGCTGTTTATGCTTGCAAGAGAAAAAACCGGCGTCATGCTGTCCCCGTGTTCGCCAAGAAACATTATATCGACGTCTTTAGGATTTAAGTCGAAAAATGTCCCTACTGCCGAACGAAGCCTTGTGGTGTCAAGCATAGTTCCCATACCGAATACTTTTTTTCTTTCGAATCCGGATACTTTATAGGCAACGTAGGTCATTATATCTACTGGATTGGATACTACGAAAAGAATAGCATTTTTATTGTATTTGGTAATGTTGTTTACTATATCTTTCAATATGTGGACGTTTTTTTTATTAAGGTCGAGTCTTGATTCTCCGGGTTTTCTCGGAATGCCGGCGGTTATAACTATGATATCGGCATTTTTGACGGAGTCGTAATCGGCCGTTTTTACCCTGGTGTAGCCCGTAAGCGAAATTCCGTGGGATATATCGAGCATCTCGCCCCGAGACAGATTGTGGTTAATATCTATAAGCGTAACCTCTCTTACTATATCCTTAAGGGTAAGAGTATATGCAAGGGTCGCTCCAAGCCTGCCTGCGCCGATTATGCTCACTTTCATTAAGATGACCTCCGTATTTTAATATTTATTATTTATATTTATTATTTTAAAAAACCTATTATATTATACAATATCATAAAAAATCAATTAATATTTGCTCTTCATAATCACGATTTAGAATTTTATATATAAATTACCTGAATTACTTAATAATATCACTGTGAGATGCATTGTCATTGCGGGCGAAGCATATCGGACCGCGTGTCCGATGAATCTCTGCATTAGAGATTGCTTCGTCGCTAACGCTCCTCGCAATGACGGGACTATGGAAACTAACGCTCCTCGCAATGACGGGACGGTATCATTGATAGGGGATGTTGTCATTGCGAGCGAAGCATATCGGACCACGTGTCCGATGAATCTCGATTTCTATATCTATATAAGATAAGGATTAGTATGTTCTAAAAAGCATTATTTCTCTATTCCTATTCTGGAAGGAATATTTTTGCTGTAATAATGTTTTATTTCTTTCATTTCCGTAACTAAATCGGCAATATCGAGTATTTCTTGAGGAGCATTTCTGCCGGTTAAAATTAATTCCAAATCCCGCCGTTTATTTTTTATCAGTTTTATAATCTCTTCGGTTTTGATTATGCCTAAATTTATAGCCACGTTAATTTCGTCAAGCACTAATATTCCGATTTCGTTATTGTTTTTTCCGAATGCCGCTTCTTCTGCGGCAGCCAATCCCTTCCTGTTGGAATCAATATCTTTTTTCGATATTTTATCCTTGTTTATAAAAAAAGGGCTTCCCGCCTGATAAATTTTAATAAGCGGAACGCAGTTTTCTATCGCTTTGATCTCTCCGGAATAAGAGCCTCCCTTTAGAAACTGGATTATTAAAGTTCTTATATTATGTCCGCTTGCTCTCAAAGCTTGTCCGAGAGCGGCAGTAGTTTTGCCTTTTCCGTTTCCGGTATAAACCTGAACAAGACCGGTTTCTAAAGATTTTCCTGAAGAAATCTCTTTAAACCAGTTGTTGTGGACGGAAAGATTTTTATTATTCATGAAAAATGACAACCTGTCTGCTTAGCGTTTTTATTGCGGCGTTAAACAGTTTTTTTGCCGCGGGGTAGACGCCCGGTTCTATTTTATAACCGTTTACGGAAAAATACGAACGGAAAATTACTGCGCCGTTTTTTACGGAACAGCTTGAGCGGAAAGAACCGGCAGTATTTTTAATATTTACGGTCTTAGGAATAAAAACTATTTTATAATTTTTAGGAAAACTCAGATAAACGGCGGTTCTTTCAGAAAAATTATAACCGAATTTTAAGGGATATTTCCTTTTGTTCAGAGCCGTTATTTTTGAGAGCTCCGTTCTGGTTCTCAAAGGGAATCTGACCATAATTGTATTGCCGTTTTTACCGGAATAGTTTTTTGCTTCGAAAGAAAAATTTTCTATAAAGGGCTTAGACATACTGTTTCCGTTTTTAAAAGAATATCCGGTTAGTTTTGCATTTGGAACTATAGACATAACGTTTCTTAAAATACCTTCCTTTTTTTTTCTTTCGGACGTGGACGAATATAGATATCTTTTATACATATCGTATGCCCCGGAGTATATTATCGACGACTTAACGCTAAGCCCGCCTGAGCCGGAAACCGAGGCATACTCTTTTACCGATATGCTGTTTTTTGACGGAGGAAATATCGGAGTTTTTAATATTATTCCTTTATCACCGTCAATCAGCAATACGTTTCTGCCCTGGTCCATCGGAGGGAGGTCTCCGAAAGTGGTAACGTTAGAAGTGGTATCGGCAAACATAAATTTACCAGGTTTAAGTTCTATAGCCGTTATCTCGTGGTCGAAAACGAAAGGCGAGGGTATATTGGGATTCATATCCGGAATTTCGGTTGTGGGTATAAGAACCGGATAAGCATTTACGCCTATCTGTTTTAACATCGACGAAAAAAGCGTTGCGTGGTCTTTGCAGTCGCCGAACCTGTTTTTAAAAATAGAGTTTACGTTACTCGGCTTATATCCGTCTATTCCGAATTCGTATCCGACGTATCTTATTTTTTTTGCGACGAAATTATATATTTCTCTTATTTTTTCTAATTTTCTTTTTTTTGAAGCTGTAATCTTTTTTATGTATTCATATAGTTTTTTGCCGGGTTTTATCCTGTCTTTCGTAAGATGCGCATACCATGAAGCCACCATATTCCATGATTTTACCGAAGAAATAATAACATGAGGGACTATAAAAGATTCACCGGGTCCCATTTCTTCAGGGGTTATTTTTTTTCTGTTCCATATAGACCAGACGAGCGTAGTAACTGAATTGCCTTTAATTATTTCAGGTTTTTCGTGAAACCCGTATTCGGCGTAGCGGTAATATAAACCGTCGGGTATCGTTAACTTATAAACCGATTTTTTTAGAGGCGAGAGACCTCCGAAATAATCTTCCGTGAAAAAATTATTTTTCATATAAGGTTTTATAACTATGGTCTTATATTTATAATTTATTAACGAACCTTTGACTAAACCGGGAAGCTGAACTGTTTTTAACAGCTGGTTGGAAAAAATAGGAGCTTCCGGATTAAACGGAGCAGTTACCGTTTTTAACGAGTCTGGATTAATATTTATAATATTTCCGTTAGGCTGGATTATTTTAATAAAATATACCTTGAGTTTCTGATTTTTTTTAGAGAAAGGAAAGGTTAAAGATGAATATTTTTCAATGCCTTTTTTATTTATTATTTGTATTATTTCGTGCTCGGACATAATATCTTCATAATTTTTTGTAATAGTTTCATGGGTATAATCCAGCAAAATTTTTGAAGAAGCACCCGATTCGGCGGGTTTTGCAGCTCCAAAGGCATAACAAGTATTAAGGTTTGAATTTGCGGCGGTCAGAATTAATACTGATAGAAATAAAAGAAACGAGGCAAAGGGCAAATCTTTTTTTTTAAAAGGCTTTATCATAGATTCTCCGTAAGTTTATGAACAGATAAAAAATTGACGCGTAATGACGCGTAATTATGAACGCTCCAGATATAAGATATATATGGTGCCGGAAGGGGGAATCGAACCCCCACAAGAGTAATCTTACACGGCCCTGAACCGTGCGCGTCTACCAGTTCCGCCATTCCGGCTTAAAATTCTAATTCGGGATTAGGGTTATAATTAAATATAATGAAAAAATATTTGTCAAATGTTATTATTATATAATTGTAATATAAATTTACAGCCGTAGTTTTTTATTTTATCATATTTTGAAATAATTGGCATAAAAAATTAGATGAGAATAATTACAAAGGAAAATATTGTTTATCTTTTTTCTCAAAAGTACGATACCCCGCTTTCTTTTACCGATGTCAAACACGGATTGGAAATAACTTCCGCAAAAAATCTTTCGGCAGCCAAAAAAATTCTGGATTCAATGGTAGCAAACGGCGATTTGATATATACGAAAGGAGAAAAGTACGTCTTTCCGCAAAAATTAAACCTGATTCACGGAACGGTAATAACTAAAAAGCGCAATTATGCATTTGTCAGCGACGATACCGGCGGAGAAAAAGATATTTTCGTGAAAGGCTCCGACATCGCCGGAGCCATTCCTATGGATAACGTCATACTTCAGCTCATACCCGACAGTTCCTATTATTTAAAGAAAAAACAGGGGTCTGCGTCTTTAAAAAACAGAAGGGGCAGGGTAATAAGGATAATAAAAAGAAATTTAAAAAGTTTCGAAGCAGTAATACGGATTGAAAAAAATATCGCAATTCTTACCCCTATATCCCCGGAGTTCGACGATTTATTCTATTTCGATATGCATAAATTTAAAGATAAAGGGAAATTAAAAAACGGAGTTATAGTAAGCGCTGTTTTGCCGGAAACGGAAGATTTATCTTCCAGGATGGTCCATATCGACAGGATATTAGGGGATATAGAATCGAAAGATGCCGAAGAAGAAATTGTTCTTAACAAATATAATATCTATAAATCTTTTGCCGAAGAAGCCTTAAAAGAACTTGATGAATTTTCTCCGGATATAGAAGAAAAAAATAAAGAAAAAGACAGACGCGATTTAACGGCTCTGCCTTTCATCACAATAGACGGAGAGGATGCGAAAGACTTTGACGATGCCGTTTATTTAGAGCCATCCGGAAAAAAAAATATCGCTAAGCTTTACGTTGCGATAGCCGATGTTTCTTATTTCGTCCGCTCAGGCAGCCGCATAGATGCCGAAGCTTTCAAAAGGGGAAATTCAACATATTTCCCCGGCTCTGTTTATCCGATGCTGCCGGAAAAGCTCTCAAACGGCTTATGCAGTCTTCTTCCCGGGAAAAAGCGTTTCGTAATGGTTTGCGAAATGGATATAAATGTTATTACCGGCAAAACGGAAAATAAAAAAATATACAGAGGTTTAATAAAGACTTTCGGAAGGCTGACTTATAACGAAGTGTATAGTTATCTTTCGGGGTTGGAGCAGGAAGACGCTTCAGGCGGGAATAAAATAAACGGCGGCAAAAACGAAAAACTTTTCCCAATAAAAGATATGCTCGTCGGCATGAAAAGCCTTGCAAAAATTTTAAGGGACAGAAGGGCTGAAAACGGCAGTCTGGATTTCGACCCGATTAAAAGCAAAGTGGAACTCGGCGAGAACAATGAACCTGTCAGCGTTGTTCCCGAGACTAGAAATTTTGCACATAATTTGATAGAAGATTTTATGATAACGGCAAACTGCGCCGTAGCCGAATTTATCGAATCCAAAAAAGTTCCTTCGGTTTACAGAGTCCATGAAAGACCGGACGAAGAGAAAGTCAAAGAATTTTTTAAAATATTAAAATATTTTAAAATACCAGCCCACAAAGGCTCTTTGGAGAATCCGTCGGATTACCGTAATATGCTGAATAAGCTAAAGGAGACCCCGCTGGCATCTTTTTTAGAGCAGGCTTTTTTGAGGTCTATGAGGATTGCCGTTTATTCTCCGATTAATATTCATCACTTTGGGCTTGCTCTGAAGTCTTATACCCATTTTACTTCTCCTATCAGGAGATATGCGGATTTATTGGTACACAGAATACTTGCTTTTATTCTGTACGGGGATGACGGCGGCACAGAGCGGGTTAAACGCGGAAAAGATAAATATATTGCCGGCGATATTAAAAAAATGCCGGAATGGCTTAACTCAGAATATCTAAAATTAGCCTCGAATGCCGTTTCGAGAAGGGAAAAACTCTCTGCCGACGCCGAAAGGGAATATGCAGATTTTAAGAAAATGCAGTTTTTGAAAAAAAATTCTCAGGCCGTTTATGAAGGTTTTATTACTAATGTCGTCAATTTCGGTTTTTTCGTTGATATTAAAGGATTCTTTATTCAGGGTTTCGTTCACGTTTCCACTATTGCGGACGATTATTACGAATACAGCGAGGCTTCTAAAATACTTAAAGGAAGGCATAAGAGAACTGTATTTAAAATGGGGGATGCGATAGAAGTCAGCGTCTATTCCATAGACCTTATTAAGCGCGAGATAGACCTTAGATTTATTAAATTTTTGAAGGACGGATAAATATGAAAATAGGCGAAATAATAAAATTAGTAAGGGCAATAAGGCGTATTAGAAAGGTGGTTTCTATATTTGCAAAACACGGCTTTTATCAGATTATTACAAATATAGGTCTTTCAAAGTTTTTTTTATTCAGAAAATATCTTAAAAATACCTACCCGGTTGACGATTATCAAAATGTTCCGCCGGAAATCAGGCTGAGGTATGCTCTGGAAGAGCTCGGTCCTACTTTTATCAAACTGGGACAAGTATTTTCTCAGGAAATCAGGACGCTTCCTTTAAAATATGTAGTCGAACTAAGGAAACTTCAGGACAATGCCCATACAGATTTTAATAAAATAGATGAAATCAGGGAAATATTCAGAGCGGAAACAGGCAATAATTTGGAAGATGTTTTCAAATCGTTTGACGAAATTCCGGTTGCCTCAGCTTCTATAGCGCAGGTTCACAAAGCGGTTTTAAAAGACGGAACCGTCGTCGCGGTAAAAATTAAAAAAAGAAATGTAGATAAAATAATAAGGAACGATATAGATGTTTTATATTTTATAGTACGCATCATAAAAGACGCCGTTAAAGAACTTCTTTATATCGAAAATGCCGAAGATTTATTTAAAGAATTCAGCAAAAGCATTATATCCGAGCTTGATTTTATGGCGGAAGCCGGATATACCGAAAAGATAAGAAGATCTAACTTAGACAAAGATACCGTCGAAATTCCGAAAATTTACTGGGAGTATTCCTCTAAAGGATTTTTAGTCGAGGATTTTATCGAAGGCGTTAAGGTGAGCGATTTAGACGAACTGTCTAAAAGAGGATACGACAATAAGACTATTCTAAAGATATTTTTAAACCATTTTTTTAAGCAGATATTTATAATAGGATATTTTAATGCAGACCCGCATCCCGGTAATGTTTTCGTCATAGAACAGGAAAAAATAGGCATAATAGATTTTGGTTCGGTAGGGATAATTACGAAGGATTTAAGAAAAAAAATCCTGAAATATTTTATTGAGTTTTTCAATGCCAATTATGAAGAAGCGGCAGAAATGTTCATAGAAATATGCATGGGCGATTTAACCGATAAGGAAGAGCAGTTCTTTAAATTTGAACTTATGGAATTTATAGAAAGCTTTTACAATAAGCCTTTCAGAGATATTTACAGTTCGGAGATTCTTCTCGAAACGCTGAAGATAGGTCAGAAAAATAAATTAGTCATACCGCCGGAACTGTCCTTGCTGTTTAAAGCTTTGCTCCCGATAGAATCTATCGCAAAAATGCTGGACCCGGAATTCTCTTTTGTCGGTTCAGGACTCGATTTTTTTGATTTTGGCGCTTTAGCGGATAAGAAAGAGAAGGTAAGGGATATTAAAGAATCGTTAGTCGAGAAACTGAGAGGATATAAAGACTTAATCGGGGGATTCCCTAAAAGAGCCGAAAAGATACTTAAAAAGATGTCGGAAGACAATTTTTCGATTGATTTTATCCATAAAGGATTAGAGGGATTCATAGAAGAAATGCAGAGTTCAAGCAAAAGGCTTACCAGCGGACTTTTAATTGCATCTTTAATAATATCTTCCGGTATTTTAATACTTATCGGAAGCGAGTTTTCGCATTTTTATATTTTAATTATGGGAATAACAGGCTGGGTTTTAGGATTGATATATATTTTTATTTTATTGTTTAAGTAAAAAAGTAAAAGTATTATAAAAACAGCGGGAGGTATTCAAAAAAATGGAAGTGCTGGAAATAAACCAAACCGGCGTTAATTTTAAAAATTCGGTAATTACCATAGGCAGTTTTGACGGAATACATCTGGGGCACAGAAGGCTGATGGAAATGACTAAGGACTCGGCTTCGGAGTTAAATTCGGCATCCGTAGCGCTCACGTTTCATCCGCATCCTTTAAAAGTTATTCATCCCGAAACCAAAATTAATCTCATTACTACATTCGAAAAGAAGATAGAGTTAATAGAAGAAATAGGGATAGATTACCTGATTTATATAACTTTTACGCCGGAATTCGCAAATATGAAGCCGGAAGATTTTGTTGAAAACGTTATAATAAAAAAATTAAATCCGCTTAAAATTATAGTAGGACATGATTTCGGGTTCGGGGTAAATAAGTCCGGAAACATTGCTCTGCTGAAAAAACTTTCTGAGAAATTCGGTTTTAAACTTGACGTGGTAGAACCGGTAGTAATAGACAGTGAAATTGTTTCCAGCACGCTTATAAGGAGATTGGTCGTTACAGGAAAAGTCTGCGCCGTCAAAAGATTTTTAGGCAGGGATTATTCCGTCCACGGACGCGTCGTTAAGGGATGCGGCAGAGGCAAACAGCTTGGATTTCCTACGGCAAACATCGTTCCCGAAGAAGAATTATTTCCGAAAGACGGTGTATATGTTACTCAGGTCAGGATAGACGGCAAAATTTTCGATTCCGTGACTAACGTCGGTTCAAATCCGACTTTTAACGACGTTATAAGGAGAATAGAATCCTATATATTCGATTTTGCAGAAGATATATACGATAAAGTGATAGAAGTTTTTTTCCTCGAACGCCTAAGAGAAGAGATTAAATTCGGCAATATAAAAGAACTCGAAGCCAGAATCAGGAAAGATATAGAAATTGCAAGTCTTATTCTGAAAAGAAAATATCAAAAATCGCAGTGTTTATAAGCAGGATAACCCTAATTCCGATATGCTTCGCCTGAAATTACAAAATGGGGATTAGAGGATAAAAGATTTTTTTGATTTTTGACAAGAAGTATAATAAAATATAAATATGCGTATGCAAATGATGAAAACTAAAAAGTTTAAAGTTTTTTTGTTAAGCGTTATTACCGGCTTGACGGCTTTAACTACGGGTTTTTTTGCATATTCGGCCGTCAGAATGTTTAATGCCCTGCATTCAAAAGCATACGGTTCTATATACTCCATTAAGCAGTCGGGCATGATTTTCTTTAACGGACATAACGGATTAAAACTTGCCTATCCGTCATTATCAGGCGGTTTATCCGACGCCTCTTTTTATTCCGTTTTTGCCGCCGCAGTCTTATTAGCCGCCGGGCTTATAGTATTTATGTATATATATTTTTACAGGCTCATAGAGGCTCAGGACAGCACCGAATCTTATTTAAGGTCGTTGGAAAAAAATATTCTGGAAATACCTTCGACTATTATGCATGAGATTAAGGGCAATATAAATTCCGTTTTGATAAATTCCAGAGTTTTGACCGAGAAGATTAAAAATTTAGATATCAATAAAGACGGTATAGTTAAAACAGGCGGTTTGATAGAAAGCGAAACTGCTAAACTTGCGCAGACAATGGACGGCATATTGAAATTTACCAAAGATTTGGATATAAACCCGGAAGAGACTAATCTTTCGGAATTGATAAATGAAGCCTATGAAGCCGTTAAAAACAGGCTCTCGGCAAAAGGAATAAGTTTTTCCGATTCGGTAGATAAAAATATTTATATTATGATGGATAAAGATTTAATGCTTCAGGTATTTAAAAATTTGATATTAAATGCGGCAGAATCTTATGAAAGCGGAAAAGGCGCCGTTTTTGTTTACTCTTCCTATATTTTAAATAAAGTGTCTTTAACGGTGGAGGACCGCGGAGCTGGAATAGACAAAGAATCGCTTAAAAAGATTTTCGAGCCTTTTTTCACTACGAAAAAAACAGGAGCCGGATTGGGGCTTGCATTGACTAAAAGAATATTAGACGCCCATGGATTTAATATAAATATCGAGTCGCAAAAAGGGCTTGGGACCAAGATTTCCATCGCAATGAAAGATATGCAATAATTGAAAAATGAACGAACCTTCTCAAAAATCCCCGTCTATACTTATAGTAGAAGACGACGATGCCGCGCGGAACGGACTTTCTGAATACCTCAACCTTAAAGGATATAGAGTTTTTGAAGCAGACTGCGTTAATGCCGCTTTCGGGATGTTGGATTCCGCAGATTCCGAAAATAAAGAGACGATAGATATTATAATTACCGACCTTAAACTGCCGGACGGAACGGGGCTGGATTTATTGAAATCGATAAAAGACGGAAGGATGGCGCAGAACCCCGAAGTTGTCGTGGCGACCGGCTTCAGTTCCGTAAAAACGGCGGTCGAAGCCATAAAACTTGGAGCATTCGATTATATTACCAAACCCGTAAACTTAGACGAGCTCGAACTTATAATAAAGCGCATAATATCCAATAAAAGCCTTATAGACGAGTTAAACGTTCTTAAAAACAGGCTGGACGAAAAATTTAATTTTGGCAGCCTTATAACATCCTCCCCGAAAATGACCGCTATAGTCAACACGGCTATTGCTATTTCAGGCACAAATTCTACTGTGCTGATAGAAGGGGAAACGGGAACCGGAAAAGAACTTCTTGCAAATATTATAGTCAATAATTCCCGGAGAAAAAATAAACCTTTTATTAAAGTAAACTGTGCCGCTCTTTCGGAGACTATTTTAGAAAACGAGCTTTTCGGGCATGAGAAAGGGGCATATACCGGCGCTGATTCTTTATACAGGGGAAGATTCGAGCTGGCAGACGGAGGAACGATTTTTCTAGATGAAATAGGAGAGATTTCCTTGAAGACGCAGTCTAAAATATTGCGGGTACTGCAGGAAAAGGAGTTTGAACGGGTCGGCGGGAATAAAACCATAAAAATCGACATTAGAATTATTGCGGCATCGCAGGATATAGAAAAAAAGGTTTCAAACGGCGAATTCAGGCAGGATTTATATTACAGACTTAACGTAATAAATTTGAAGCTTATACCGCTAAGAGAAAGAAAAGAGGACATACCTGTTCTTATAAAAAGATTTTTAGACGATTTTTCTAAAGAAAACGGAAAGAAAATTACCGGAATTAACAAAGAGGCGCTGGATTTTTTGTTAAGTTACGATTATCCGGGCAACGTCCGGGAGCTTAAAAACATTATAGAATATATGACTGCTGTTTCAGAAGGCGGCGTTGCCGATGAATCCCTTCTGCCTTATTATTTAAAAGACAAATATTCGGCAAATAATAAAAAAGAGTTATTGGACATTAAAGCGCATCGGACTTTCGGAAAGTCCGATGCCGAAAGTCCGGATAATTATATTAAGATACCTGTAGGGATTAGCCTTGAAGAAGCAGAAAACATCATCATACAGAAAACTTTGGAGCTAAACGGTTATAATAAAGTTAAAACCGCAAAAGACTTAAATATAGGATTAAAAACGGTATACAGAAAGATAGAAAAACAGATAATACCGTGAAATTGTAAAGAAATTACCCCTTTTTTTATTTGATCTTTTTGATTTTCATAATATAATGCTTAACCTCTTCAGTTTTCTTCGCCTTATACGATTTTTCCAAATATTCCAGAGCTTTTTTATATTTTTTCAGCATGAAATAATCCATACCGGTATGTTTCAAAACAGTTGCGGATTTACCCAGCTTTTTAAGCGCGGCTTTAAATAACGTCAGCGCTTTTGCGTATTTTTTTTCCCTGTAATATACGAATCCCAAGCTGTCTAGAATAAAAGGAGAGCCCTTATCATAAGATAAAGCTTTTTTTATCAGCATTTCAGCCTTTTTTAAATTTTTGTTTTTTAAGGCAAGATAATACCCGATATAATTAAGCGCATCTGCGTCGTAAGGATTTATTTTTAAAATCTTTTTCATAATGGCGTAAGCCTTGCCGTCTTTTTTTAACGCGTGATATGCCGAACCTAATTCGTATAGCAGGGCAGTGTTATTCGGAAATTTTAACAGTCCTTCCTTTATGACATATTCCGACATCCGGTAATCTTTTATATCTGCAAGAGCTATAGCCGAAAAATAATAAAACTTTAAATTTTTATCCGTCTTCTTATCGGAAAGCATTCCGGATATAATGCTCTTAACGGATTTCCGGTATTTAATATCTTTGGTTTTTTTATAGTCGGCAATATATATTTCTATTTCCTGAAGCTTAGCGTCTATGTAATGCCTCCCCGGTTTCAGCATGTTTAGATAAGCTAATCCTTTTTTATAATTTTTTTGCAATATATATGATATTCCTATGAAGAAATAAGCATTGTTTATTGAACTGTAATTATTTTTAGAATTTTTTGCTATGTCGATAAAATTTAAAAAGCGTTTTCTGGAAGCATGGTAGTTTTTTAAAGCGTATTCCAGCAGGGCAGACTGGTAAATCGCGGTTTTAGAATACGGGTTTATTTTGAGATATTTATTAAAAACATCTATTGCTTTTTTTTCTTCGCCTGTAAGAATATAAAGGGCGGCGAGCCTGAAATATGCTTTTTTAAAATAAGGGTCGATATTTATCAGACTGAACAATTCCCGTTCCGCTTTCTTATTTTTATTCTGAACCTCATATATTTTAGACAGCAGATAATATGCGTTTATATTGCCGGGGTGGTTTAATTTTATTATATTGAGATAAAATAACGCCGTATTTAAATCTTTTTCGTATATATACAAGTTGGACAGAAATAAAAGCGTTTTAAGGTTATAAGGATTTTTTTGCAAGATATATTTAAGTATTGAGGTCGATTGTTTAAGTTTGCCCTGGTCTGCTTTTATTTTCGCTTTAAGTATTAAATATTTAATTTTATTTTTTGCCAGTCTGCTTTTTATATTTTGCGGCATAAGGCTTATAGCAATGTTTATGTGTTTTAAGGATTTCAGATATTCCCCGTTTTTAAAATATAATACCGCAAGGATGTAATTAAAATAAGAATCTTTAAGTAAATACGGCGATTCTTTCTTGAAATAACTTATGGCATCCGGGTAATCCCCGTTGTAATAATAGATAAAACCCGCAGAGACGTTAAAGACTGAATCGGTTTTTAACCGGTTATTACGTGCGGAGAAAGAGAATGCTTTTCCATATAAAACTGCAGAAAATAATAAAAAAAATATCAAGATCGGCAATGCCTTAAAAATTTTCATCAGTTTTTTCTTAGGAGAATGAAAAATTCCGTGTTCCCCTTTTTTCCTTTTATGCATGATTTTTTTACTCCGTCCACGGCAAGATTTAAGTTTTTTGAAAAATTTATTATATTATTTATTATTGATTCGTATAATGCGGGATCTTTTATTACGCCTTTCTTTAAAATGCTTTTATTGCCGGTTTCGAACTGAGGTTTTATAAGCATAAGCATCAAACCCTGTTTTTTGATAAACTTTAAAATATGGGGAAGGATTTTAGCAAGAGATATAAAAGATGCGTCGCAAACGGCAATATCCAGTTCTTCTCCTATGTCTTCAAACGTTAAATATTTTATATTTGTGTTTTCCAAATTTTTAATTTTAGGATTATTTCTTAACGAGTAATGAAGCTGTCCGTAGCCTACGTCTATACAATAAACAAAATCTGCACCTTCTTTTAAAAGGCAGTCGGTAAATCCCCCGGTCGAAGCGCCTATATCTATGGCTCTTTTTGATTTGACGTCAAGATTAAAATCGGTTAATGCGCCTTTAAGTTTTAATCCGCCTCTGGATACGTAGGGATTTAATTCTTTTATCGTTATTACGCTATTCCTGTCCACCGGAGTTCCCGGTTTCGCGCATACGGAGCCGTTTACGGAAACCATCCCCTCCATTATAAGGGACGCCGCTTTTGTTCTCGTTAAATCGAATGGCGAATCGGCATCAGAAAGAAGAATATCTAATCTTATTTTTTTCACAGTTAATATTAAAAAATCCGTCGACCGAATCATACAGTTTTTCTTTGGAAAATCCTGAGATTGCGAGAAGTTCGGCGCGGGAGCCGTGTTCTATATAATTATTTCCGAGAGATAAAATTTTATATTCTAAACCGGATAAACGTGTATTACTGCTCAAAACAGTTAAAAGTTTTGCTCCGAAACCGGAAAATTCAACGTTTTCTTCCACCGTCATAATTTTTTTTGCGGTTTTTATTTTGGCAATTAATTTTTCGGAAATAGGCGATATGAATCTTGCGTCTATAAGACCTATTTTTTGTTCTTTTTCTGCAGTGTTTTTATTTATTTCATACAGTATATCTTTTAAGATTCCGGTATGCTGCGCTCCGATGCTTATTACAAAATTTTGAAGCGCATCTATCAGAATCTCGAATTCTCCTTCTCTTATAAGCGGAATGTTTTTTTCTTCCGGAATATCGAAATCCGGTATCTCCGCTTTCGGATATCTTATCGCACAAGGACTATTATAAGAAGCCGAGCTTTTAATCATGCGCATAAGTTCATATTCGTCGCGCGGAGACATAAAAATAAGGTTAGGTATAAAATTTAAAAACGATATGTCGAATATTCCCTGATGAGTGGCGCCGTCTTCTCCGGCAATACCTGCCCTGTCGATGCAAAAAACAACCGGCAGGTTTTGGAGACATATGTCGTGGATTATCTGGTCTAAAGAACGCTGTAAAAAAGTCGAATATATAAAGACGAAAGGTTTTAATCCATTAGCCGCCGCTCCTGCCGCAAAGGTTGCCGCATGTTCTTCGGCTATTCCTACGTCAAAAAATCTGTTTGGAAATGCCTTGGAAAATTTGGAAAGACCTGTTCCGTCAGGCATTGCCGCTGTAACAGCTATTATTTTATCGTTATTTTTCGCTATATTTATAAGAAAGTTAGAAGCGATTTCGCCGTAAGAAACGTTTCCGGATTTTTTAAGCGTCAATCCTGTATTTTTATCAAAGGCTGAAATTCCGTGAAAAATAGAGGGATTTTTTTCCGACGGTTCGTAACCCTTTCCTTTTTTGGTAACAACATGGAGAAGGACAGGTTTTTTTATTTTTTTTATATTTTCTAACGAATCTAAAAGATAGGGTATATTATGCCCGTCTATAGGACCTATGTATGTGAAACCGAGCTCTTCGAATATTATGCCGGGTCCGATTAGGTTTTTGAAGGATTCCTCGAATTTCGAAACAAGCTTCGCCACCTGAGAGCCGAATAAAGGTATTGAATTAAGCATTTTTTCGGCTTCTTTTCTAAGTCCCTGATAAAAGTTTCCGCTCATTATTCTGTTGAGATAATTGGAAATAGCGCCTACGTTTTTCGATATGGACATTTCATTATCGTTTAATATAACGATAATATCTTTTTTAAGAGAACCTGCGTTGTTTAAACCTTCAAGCGCCAAACCGTTCGATATGGAAGCATCTCCTATGACTGCTATAATCCTTCCGTTTCCGTCCGTGCCGGTTTCACCTTTAAAATCTTTTGCGACGCACATACCTAACGCAGCCGAGATTGACGTTCCTGCATGTCCGGTTCCAAAGAAATCGTATCTGCTTTCGGCTATGGACGGGAAACCGGATATTCCGTGCAATTTTCTTAAAGAGGTGAATCTGTCCTTTCTTCCGGTAAGTATTTTATAAGGATAAGATTGATGCCCTACATCCCATATTACTTTGTCTGTATTTTCAATATCGAACGATTTTAAAATTGCAATTGTAAGTTCAACGACGCCGAGACTGGAAGCAATATGACCGCCGTTTTTAGAGCATACGGATATAATTTCATCTCTCAGTTCTGCCGCAAGCGTTTCTAATTCTGGAGGAAGCAAAGTTTTAAGACTGTTAGGCGTATTTATTTTTTCAAGTATCATTGTATTAGGTATTAGCGGTATTTATTTTTTAATTAAGTCTGTTTGTAAGATATTTTATTAATTCTATGAACATGCCGGTTTCCGCGCCGGTCTTTTCTAAGTGCGCCATTGCTTTTTTATTGTATTCTTCAATTAATTTTCGGGTTCTTTCAAGCCCTATATTTTCGACCATCGTAGGCTTATTGTTTATTCGGTCGATGCCGGCGGTTTTTCCTAAAATTTCTTTATTTCCGGTGATTCCGAGAACATCATCGACGGCTTGGAAAGCCAGTCCTATATAGCCGCCGAATTTTCTGAATTCAGATACGGCTGTTTCGTCTTTGCCGGATAATATAGCTCCTATCGCGCAAGCCGAAGCAATGAGGCTGCCGGTTTTTTTTTCGTTTATATATTCAATCTTTTCAAAATCTAAAGGTTCTCCGAAAGAATTAACGTCGTGAAACTGTCCTTCTGCAAGTCCGCCGACTCCGGCGGCGCATGAAAGCTCCCTTACCGCTTCTATTATTTTTACCGCATCGAATCCTTCTATATAATCTTTGTCCGAAAGCACAGCGAAAGCTTCAGCAAGAAGAGCATCGCCGGCAAGTATCGCCGTAGCCTCTCCGAATACTATGTGGCTTGTAGGCTTGCCTCTTCTTAAATCATCATTGTCCATCGAAGGGAGGTCGTCGTGTATTAAAGAATATGAGTGTATAAGTTCAATCGAAGTTGCGAAAGGAAGAAGTTTTTTTTTATCGGAAAAACCCAGACTTTCACCGGTGAGCAAAAGAATTATAGGTCTTATTCTTTTGCCCGGCATAGACAGGGTGTAAAGCATAGCGTCGGTAAGAGAAAATTTATTATGCGAGAATTTTTTATCGTAATGTTTTTTGATAAAATGAGACTTTATGAACTCGTCGATTAATTTTTTGCCGGTTTCTATATAAAGCGCTAAGTCGTTCATATATTTAAAGGTTCGGTATTTAAAGAAGTCCGGACATCCCCGTCATTTTTAGCGCTTAATTCTTCGATTCTTTTTTCTGCGGAGTCCAGTTTTTTAAGTAGGTAATCCGAATATTTTATTCCCTCTTCGTAAATCTTAATAGATTCGTCAAGTCCGAGGTCTCCTTTTTCAAGGCTTAAAACATTTTCTTCCAGTTTTTTCAGAGCTTCCTCGAATGTCAAATCGTTTATATTTTTTTCTTTTGTGTCCATAATAAATTAATTATAAAATAAACGGGAAAAATTATCAATATCAACGTTAAATAAAAAATATATTAAAAATCTGTTGAAAAAAATATTTCTATTTTGTATTATTAAATTAATATTAATTTTTTAAATAAGAAAAGCTAAGGAGGCAAACGATGTCTTATTACATAAATTTTATTTTTACGCTTAAAGGTGTTTTTTATCTGTTAGTCATACTCGGCGCATTAATAATGTTTATTAATATGGTTATAGCGGCTTCATTGAAAAACAGGATACCGGGAGGATTCGTAGGCAAGTGGCTTACGATAATGTGGGTTTTTATGTTTTTTTTCTTTTTGGCGGAAGCAGGCGCATTTCTCTTTATTTCATCTCTTCATAATATAAATTTGTCTTATTTTCTAATAGGCGCAGTTTTATTTTTCGGGTCGGTATTCGTAGGCGTGGTTAACAGGTTTATATTTCATTTAATTAATGAATTGGAAATCCACAAATAAACAATAATAAAAATAAGGCAGTTATCATGGATGTAAAAGGAAATATAACAAACTTAGAACTTTTTGACGTATTAAAATTCTTAGAAATTTCAAAAAAAACAGGAGTGCTGAACCTGCGGTTCGAAAATTTCGCGGCAAAACTTTTTATAAAAGACGGGATGTTATATTTCCTCTCTATTTCCGACAATAACATTCTAGAAAAATTAGTGGTTAAACTTCTAGATATGAGCAAGCAGGATTATCTTCAGATGCTTGAAAAATACAGGACGTATTATAAAACTACGGCAGGCTTCGATATATATTTTTTTAAATCGGAAGCGGTGCCTAAATCCAAGGAGCATGAATTTACATCCAGCTATATATCGGAAACTTTGAATTATATACTTTTTCTGACGAACGGAGAATTTGCTTTCGACGAAAAACCCCTGCCCGATATTATTAATTTTGCAATTCCTATGAATTTATCGCCTATTCTGGCGGAATGCAAAAAAAGGCGCGACGAACTGGCGGTAATAACTAAAGTTATTCCGTCAAAAAATTATATTCCGGCGGTAATTACAAACAGGGGCGGAAATTTAAGGCCGCTTTCCCTTACTCCTTCGATATGGAACGTTCTTGCGCTGGTGGACGGTAAAAGGAATGTGAACCAGATTCTTTCCTTAACGGTGGAAAACGATTTCTTCGTTCTAAAAACGCTGTATAATTTATTGCAAAGCGGCTATATTAAACTTGACCCTCCGCATAGCGAACCCTTTAAGAGCGCTGATTTAGTCAATTCGGTTAAAAAAATATTAAAGGAACAGCTTGGAAATAAAGCGGATAAAGTACCCGTCGATTATAATATTTTGAGCAAAGGAGACAAGCAGTCTTTAACGAAAGCGATTCAGGATATAGAAAGATACGTCTATATGTTTGTGGACGATAAAAAAGCTGCAAAAATAGATTATCTGTTAAAACAATTGCTTATGGGCGTTTAATATGAAAGAACAAAGGGATGCCCGCCTTTTTGCCCCGCCGTATCTGGCAGGTATTTTCGGTTACAATATAAAATATTCCCTTTCCCCGCTGATACACGGCTCTCTCAATAAACTTCTCGATGCAAATCTATGCTACGGCATGTTCGACGTCCCCCCCGAAAAATTTGCCGTTGCGTTTAACGGATTCAAGGCTCTCGGCATGAAGGGCGCAAATATTACACAGCCTTATAAAACTGAGGTTTTAAAGTATATAAGTTCTTTAAGTGCGGAAGCCGAAACTGTAGGGGCGGTGAATACGGTAAATTTGGAAGAAGACGGCAATTATCGCGGATATAATACAGATATAAACGGATTTACCGCTGCCGTAAATTATGAATTTAAAGAAAATTTAAACGGCAGGAGCGTTATTATTCTCGGAGCAGGAGGCGCTTCGAGAGCGGTGCTTTATGCCTCGATAAGAGACGGAGCCGAAGATATTTTAATAATTAACCGCAACGGGGACAATGCCTATAAACTTAAAAAAGATGCATATTTATGGAAAACATCCTTAAAATCTAATGCCGTAATTGAATCTTACTGTTTTAATTCGGGGGAAGCATTGGAAAACGCTTTATCTAAAAAATGGGATATTATTGTTAATACCGTTCCGCCGTCTGCCGAAAGCGGCAGGCTGATTAATAATTTATTTGCGGGTTTAAAAAAATTCAGAGGCGGTTTTTTTTTATTAGATATTTCTTATTCTTCAAAATTTCCCGGATTTTTAAGCGTTATCGGCGAAAAATCCAAGAAACGCGCAAACGGATTGTCCATGCTATTATTTCAGGCAGTAGAAAGCTTTTATATATGGACGGGTAAAAGAGCCGATTTTAATACCGTCAAAGAAGTTTTAAGCGGCATATTTTAAAAATTTCGGATTATATGGTAAAATTAAATAAACAATTTTACTTATTTAAAAAAAATATGCCGTAAGGGATCTGAATGAATAACGATTTCATGTCATCGGTTAATTATACCGGCGAAAAGTTAGGCGATATACTGTTAAAGCACGGCGTCGCTAAGAAAGACGATATATCTAACGCCCTGCTGATGCAGGAAAGGATTAGGTCGGGAATTGCCAAGGGCGAAAAGCTTAAAGATTTAAAACTGGGAGAGATTCTCGTTAAAAATGGCATTATAACCGCCGCCGAATTAAACTCGGCGCTTGAAGAACAGAAGCGGGTGGGGGGAAGCATAGGCAGGCAGCTGACAAAGTTGGGCTTTATTAAGGATTCAGATCTTGTATCGTTTCTTTCGAAAGAATTCGGCGCCGCAACCGTAAACCTGCTTGAGGGCGAAATTCCGGAAAGCGTGATAAAGCTTATACCGCCCGATCTTGCCGTCAAATTGCAGGTGGTTCCGTTTAAAAGGCAGGGCAATACCATGTATCTTGCCGTATCCGACCCGACAAGAGTCGAGGCGCTGGATGACATAAAATTCTTAACGGGTTTGAATATCGAAATTGTCGTTGCGTCCGAAAACGAAATCGCCTCGGCATTATCCAAATATTATAACGCATCCAGCATCCTTACCGAAAACAAAGATTATCTAAACTCAATCGCTATAGAGGAAACAAATGAGGAAGTAGATATATCCGAACTTCAGAGGTCGTCTTCGGAACAGCCTATTATAAAATTCGTGAATAAGGTTCTTTTAGACGCAGTTAAGATGGGTGCAAGCGATATTCATATAGAGCCTTACGAATCCATTGTAAGAGTGAGATACCGTATGGACGGAAAGTTAATAGAGCAGATGAAAATACCCGGACAGCTCAAAAATCCTATAATTTCAAGATTAAAAATAATGTCGCAGATGGACATAGCCGAAAGAAGACTGCCGCAGGACGGGCGTATTAAGGCAAGAATGGATAACAAAGAAGTAGATATGAGAGTGTCGTGTCTTCCGACTCTTTTCGGCGAAAAAATAGTTATCAGGGTTCTCGACAAATCTAACCTTCAGCTGGACATGAGAAAATTAGGATTTTCCGAAGAACAGTTGAAAGATTTTAAAACCGCTATACACAGACCTTACGGACTCATTCTGGTTACCGGACCTACGGGGTCGGGCAAGACGACTACTTTATACAGCGCGCTTTCGGAGGTGAACAGACCCGACGTAAACATTTCTACTGCCGAAGACCCGGTTGAATATAATATTCAGGGTATAAATCAGGTTCTTGTCAACGAAGAAATCGGTCTGACTTTCGCTTCCGCTTTAAGGTCGTTTCTGAGGCAGGACCCTGATATTATAATGGTCGGAGAAATAAGAGATTTAGAAACGGCCGAGATTGCAATAAAGGCGGCTCTTACCGGGCATCTCGTCCTTTCGACTATCCATACTAATAACGCGTCGTCCACCATATCCAGACTTATAAACATGAAAGTTGAGCCGTTTCTCGTAGCTTCGAGCTTAAATTTGGTTATTGCCCAGAGGCTTATAAGAAAATTATGCGCCGAATGCAAAGAACCTTATTATCCGGATGTCAACGCGCTTGCCAAATCTGGATTTACGAACACAGAAATCGCCGGAAAGCGTTTTTATAAAGCAAAAGGATGTCCGGTATGCAATAAAACCGGCTATAAAGGCAGAATCGCCATATATGAAGTTCTTAACGTCGGAGACGACGTAAAGAACAAAATTTATGAAAACGCCAACGAATTTGAAATACAAAAGGTTGCGGTAAATCATGGAATGAAGCCGTTAAAAGAATCGGCAAAAGAAAGATTTTTAGAGGGAACTACTTCGCTTGAAGAAATTATTCAGTATTTAGACGAAAAAAGCACAGATATTCAAACTTGACATAAATTTTTTTTTATTATTAAAAGGAGTTGCATATGCCGTCAATTGCCGATTTATTAAAAACAACAGTAGACCAGGGGGCATCCGATCTTCATATATCCGCCGGAACGCCTCCGCAAATAAGGCTTAGAGGTTCTCTCGCTCCGCTCAATTTTCCCGTGCTTTCGCCTGCGGATACGCAGGGTTTGTGTTATAGCGTTATTACCGACCTGCAGAAAAAAAAGTTCGAAGAAACGCACGAACTTGATTTTTCTTTCAGCCAGAAAGGCGTTTCGCGGTTCAGGGGTAATTTATATTACGACAGAGGCGCAGTTGCGGGGGCGTTCAGGGTTATACCGCACGAGATTCCCTCAATAGATTTGCTGGGTCTTCCGCCTATGATAAAGGAAATTATCAAATCTCCGCGAGGGCTTGTGCTGGTGACAGGACCTACCGGTTCCGGAAAAACTACGACTCTTGCCGCAATGATAGATTCGATAAACCAGACCAGACATGAACATATAATTACTATAGAAGACCCTATAGAATATGTTTTTCCGCATAAAGGATGTCTTGTTAACCAAAGGGAGATAGGTCAGGATTCCAGCAGTTTTTCGGAGGCGTTAAAGCATATATTAAGAGAAGACCCGGATGTAGTTCTCGTCGGCGAAATAAGGGACATGGAAACCATGGAAGCCGCTCTTACCATTGCCGAAACCGGACATCTTACTTTCGGAACGCTTCATACAAACTCTGCCGTTCAAACTATAAGCAGAGTCATAGATATATTTCCTCCTAACCAGCAGCCGGAGGTAAGGTCGTCGCTTTCATTGTCTCTCGTCGCAGTCCTGTCGCAAACGCTCATACCGAGAATAGATACTTCAGGCAGAGTGCTGGCTGCGGAATTAATGATACCTAACGCCGCAATAAGAAATCTGATAAGAGAAAATAAGATTCATCAGATTTATTCTCAGCTTCAGCTTGGACAGGAAAAGTTTGGCATGCAAACGCTGAACCAGGCGCTTGCGTCGCTCGTAAATAAAAAAATAATAAGCGAAGAAGACGCATACAACAGATCGTCAGACATAGAAGAATTAAAGCAGGCTATAAGTTCCGGAGTTATGTCTAAAGGCGGATTAACGGGAAATGCCGGAGCCGCTGTTTCCAATAATACAGGACAGAACCTTATGGGTTCTATGTCAGGCAAGTCTGCTCTCGGCGGAGATAAACCATTTTCAGGAATAGATTTCGGCAATTTATAATCGGAGGCGGGTAAATGGCTACCTATCAGTGGAAAGGCAAAAAAAATACCGGAGAATATTTAAAAGGTGAGATTACCGCAGATAATAACGAGCAGGTTATAGAAGCAATAAGGAAAATGGATGCTTATCCGATAAGCGTTCGGAAAAAAAGCGAATTTTTTACGTTAAGTCTTCACTCGCAAAAAGAAATCAGCCCTAATACTAAAATAAGCGACAATAATCTTATAGTTTTTACCCGCCAATTCTCTTCTTTGATAGAATCCGGAGTGCCTATACTTCAAGGTTTGGTCATAATGATAGAACAGCAAAAAAACAAAGAATTGAAAGGCATCCTTATAAAAATAAAGGAAGGGATAGAGAGCGGAGCGTCTTTGTCCGACAGTCTCAGAAAATTCCCCAAGGTTTTTAACGATTTATATGTTAATCTTGTGGAATCAGGCGAAAAAGGCGGAGTTTTAGACAGGGTTTTCAAAAGGCTTTCGGTATATTTCGAGAAAATATTAAAACTTAAGAGAAAGATAAAAGGGGCTATGATATATCCGATAGTAGTTTTAAGCGTCGCAATAGGGGTTATCATTATTCTTATGACTTTCGTTATTCCGGTATTCGCAAATCTTTTTTCGAGCGTTGGGGCAAAATTGCCCGCTCTTACCAGAGAAGTTATAGGTTTCTCGGATTTTATGAGATCATATATACTGTATATAATAATTGCGTTAGGCGCGGCGATATTTGCCCTGAAAGCTTATCACAAAAAGGAAAGCGGAAAGAGAAATATCGACAGAATTCTCCTTAAAATACCTGTTATCGGAATACTGCTTAAAAAGGTCGCCATAGCAAGATTCGCAAGAACTCTTTCTACTATGGTAGAAAGCGGAGTGCCTATACTTGCCGGACTTGCCATAGTTTCTAAAACAAGCGGCAATAAAATTATAGAAGAGTCTTTAATGCAGACGAAAGAGGATGTTTCTTCCGGTTCGCCTTTAAGCGCCGCTTTGAATAAGACCAAATTATTTCCGCCTCTTGTTATCCAGATGGTTATGGTCGGAGAAAAAACAGGAAATCTCGACGCTATGCTTGCAAAAGTTGCCGACTATTACGACGAGGAAGTCGATAATGCCGTCAATAACCTGACGCAGATGCTGGAGCCGGCTCTGATAATATTTCTCGGCATAGTCGTAGGAACGCTGGTCGTTGCTATGTATCTTCCGATATTTAATCTCGGAAAAGCTATTAAGGGATGAATCAAGATTATAAGAATGTTTACAGGGACATATACGGCAAGATAAGATTTACGATAATTTTCAGAATCCTTGCATTTTCGGTTATTATCCTCGCGTATATTCTGGCGAATTTTAAAAATATATTCCGCTATTCAGTTTCCGTATATTTATTTATAGCTTCGGCTATACTGCTGACCTCGGTTTATTACGCGATTCTCGTATATCTCAAAAAAGAAGAAAAATACAGGTCTTTAATATATTTTGCTTTTGTCCAGCTGTTTGCCGATTTTATTTTTATCTCTTTTATAGTTTTATTCAACGGCGGCATAAACGATAAATTTATTTTCTTATATTATCTGTTAATATTAATTTCAGGATTTATTTTTTTAAAAACCGGAGTAATGATATCCGGTATCTCATCTGTTATAGCTATTGGACTGTCTGCTGATTTACAGTATTATTTCGATATAGGATACCACGCATATTTTTTTAATAATCCCGATAAACTTTTATTTATAACAAGCGTTAATATACTCGGCGTTTTAATATTCAGCTGGCTCCTTTACCGTTTTTCCGGGGAACTGGGCATACTGAGCGATACGATTGTCGAAAGGGATGAGTTTATAAAAAATTCCCAAAATTTTAACAGGGAGTTGTTTAACAGCTTTTCGCAGGGAATTATAGTTCTTGACGAAGCCTATTCGGTCATTTTTTTGAATGCATCCGCCGTCGGAATGCTTAATTTAAATTCTGCAGAGGGTGATTTTAAGCGTAAAGCGGGCATTCTTCATAAGTTTAATCTCAAAATCACCGATATTTTTGAAAATTTTCCGGCAGACTTATTGGAAACAAGCGAAACATCTCAGGAAAATAATCCGAAACGCTTTGAACTAAACCATAAAAATATGGTCTTAGGATTCGCGATCACTAAACTGGAAAAGGCGGGGCATAGAATAGGCAGGTACATTTTGTTATTCAGGGATATAACTTATATTAAACAGCTGGAGCTGGAGTCTAAGATTAACGAAGGGCTGGCTACCGCGGGAAAACTTGCCGGATGGCTTGCGCACGAAATAAGAAACCCGCTTTCCGCTATAAACACGTCTATTTATGTTTTAAGCTCCGAAAATATGGAATGCAAAGAAGGCGATTATGCCAGACTAATAGGCATTATATCAACCGAAGTCCGTAAATTGGATAATCTGGTAAACGATTTTTTAGGTTTCGTTAAAATAAAGTCTAAAACTATAAGCGGGAACGTAAATCTTGAAAAAATCAACATATTTTTATATATAGAAGAATTAGCGTCGAGGTATGTTTCTAACTCTATCAAGATACATAACAGCGTAGAAAAAGATGCGGAAATACTTTCGGAAAAAAGCAGAATAGGACAGATATTTGCAAATATAATTCAAAACGCCGCGCAATCTATAGAAAGAAAGGCGGCGAGCGTTAAAAACGGCAAACGCATGACCGGAATCATAAGGTTCGGTTTAAAAAGACTCAAAAACGGAGCGGATAAAAATTATATTTCCATAAGTGTTTCGGATAACGGAGAAGGAATGGACGATTTTACCCGCAAAAATGCTTTTAAGCCGCTTTTTACCACAAAAGAAAACGGTTTCGGATTAGGACTGTCCATAGTCTATTCGATAACGGAAAGTTTGGGCGGAGAAGCAAGCATAAAAAGCAGGGCGGGAAAGGGGACATTAATAAGAATAAATCTGCCGTCTTAATTTTTTTAATTTAAAATGGAAAATAAACCTAAAATATTAATAATAGACGATGAAAAGTCCATACTTGAATCGTTGGAAATACTGCTTAAACTGGAAGGATACGATATTTTTACCGCAGAAAGCGTAAATTCTGCAATAAAACTAATGGACGAAATAAATTTTAATTTGATTATATCGGATATTAAAATGCCCGAGATGTCCGGTATAGATTTCATAAAGTATTTCAGGAAGGAAAAAGCGGATTTAATTTCTAAATATAAACACATTCCGATTATATTGATGACGGCATATTCAGATGTTAAAACAGGAATAGAGGCAATGAAGCTGGGAGCGTTCGATTATCTGACGAAGCCTTTCGACAATGAAGAATTTAAAATTACAGTCAGAAAAGCATTGGACTATTTCTCGGTTTTCAGCGAATTAAACGACATGAAATCGGCATATCTTCCTTCAGGCGGAATAAAAGGAGTTTCTAAAGCGATAAAAAACGTCGTCAACGAAATATCGCGCATTTCTTCGGCTTTTAATAATATTTTAATTACCGGTGAATCAGGAACAGGAAAAGAACTTGCGGCGAGGCTGATATACGAAATTTATTCAAAAAATTCAGGCGGTTTAAAAAATATTCCTTTCGTGCCGGTTAACCTTGCCGCTATCCCCGATAATCTTATCGAAAGCGAATTGTTCGGTTATGTTAAGGGCGCTTTTACCGGTGCGGAATCGGATAAAATGGGGCTGATAAAATATGCGGACGGAGGAATTCTTTTTTTAGACGAAATAGGCGATTTGCCTTTAAACGTTCAGGTAAAACTGTTAAGGGTTTTACAGGAGAAAATATATAGAAAATTAGGCTCTAATATCGAAGAATCTGCAAAGATTAAAATAATTGCCGCAACAAACAAGGACTTGGGCTCATTAATATCTTCCGGAAAATTCAGGGACGATTTGTATTACAGGTTAAATACCATAAATATCAAGATGCCTCCCCTAAGAGAGCATAAAGAAGATATCCCGGTGCTGGTTTCTTATTTTATAAAAAAGTTTTCGAAGTCTATAGATTCTATTTCACGGGAGGCTATTTCCGCCCTTACCGATTACGATTACCCCGGAAATACCAGAGAGCTTGAAAATATCATAGAAAGAGCCTGTATTTACTGCGAAGGAGGAGATATATCCGGCGGCGGGGATAAACGGAAAGAAATAAGCGCAGAATGTCTCCCTGATTATATCTTTCCTGCGCCTGCAAAAAATGAAGCCGCAGGTTTTCCAAGAAACGGCGAATTTAAAGTATTTAAAGAATCTGCAGGCGAAATTTATATGGCAGAGATAGCGGATATATTTGACCGCATTAACAGAAATAAGAATATATCCCTGCCCGATTTTATGAAAGAAGTAGAAAAATATATAGCGGCAGACAGAGTAAAAAAGGAAAATTCTAAATTGGAAGCCGCAAAAAGTTTAGGTTTATCTCTTAGGTCTTTAAGGTATATACTTTCCAAAAGCGGCGATAACGAATAATGAATAAACAATAACTTTGTAATTGCGAGTTGCGTTGTCATTATATGAATTATTTAATGGTTCTTGAATATTGCGGAACGGGTTATAACGGCTGGCAGGCTCAAAACGGCGTTAAAGCGCCTTCGGGAAACAAAACCGTAGAAAAAGAAATACTGAAAGCTATAAAAATTATTACGAAATTAGACGTCAGGCTGTATGTTTCCGGGAGAACCGATGCAGGCGTGCACGCCTTAAACCAGATTGTCAATTTTAAACTTCCTTTTTATTATGATTTAACAAGGTTTAAAAATGCGCTAAACGGGATTCTGCCGCACGACATATCGGTAAAAAACGTGGAAATAGTCCATGATTCCTTTCATGCGACATACGATACCGTTTCGAAAACGTATCTTTATAAAATAAATTGCGGATTCAGGAGTCCTTTGTTATCGGACAAGTCGTGGTTTGTTAAAGAAGAATTAAATATCGGACTAATGAATGAATCCTCAAACATTTTTCTGGGAAGAAATAATTTTTTTAATTTTGCAAAAAAAGAAAGAAGAGAAAAAAACAAAAATTATCACAGGTTAATTACCGGAATAGAAATCTGCCGGAAAAATTACGGATTCGATATATTTATAGAGGGGGAAGGTTTTTTAAGGCACATGGTAAGAAGAATAGTCGGGGTTATAGTTTTATGCGGAACCGGAAAGATGGATATTAACCGTCTGCCCGATATGTTCAAAGGAGAAAATCAAGCGGGCAATGTTATATGCGCGCCTGCTTGCGGGCTTTTTTTATATTCCGTCAGATACGGACATAAAATTTATTGTTGATATTTTATTAAATTTCATTTATAATTCTATATTATAGTATATAAAAAAGATTTTACGACAGGGTTTTTTATATAAAAGTGGGTTATACCCGCTTTTTTTGTTTTATGGTTTTATGCACGAAAATTTAATAAAAGATATAGAAAAAATTATTGAGGATATAGCTCCTTATTACGGATGCTATCTTGTTGGAGCGGTGTTTTTCCCCGCAAGAAAAAACAGCGGAGCTATCTTAAGAGTGTATGTCGATGCCGAGGGCGGGGCGGATATATCCGCTTTGTCCGAAATATCTAAAGAATTAAGCATGATTTTGGACGTCAAAGACATTATAAAATTTAAATACACCCTCGAAGTTTCGTCGCCCGGAATAAACAGGGTATTGCTGAAATTCAATGACTATAAAAAATTTATAGGCAAAAGAGTAAAGATAGCGTTAAAAAATAAAATAGAAGGCAGAATCAACCTGATAGGCGAGATAACGGATGCGTCCGGCGAAGACGAAAATCCGGGCATCACGATTTTCGACGAAATAGAAAATAGACCCAGGAGAGTGGGTTTTTGCGATATAAAAAAAGGAAATTTATTAGTCGTATAATATAAATTTATAAAATTAAGGAGTCTTAAGGTGCCTCAAATTATTATAAATGATTTAAACCCGGTGATAGACCAGGTATCAAAAGATAAAAATATCGACAGGTATCTGGTAGTAGAGGCTTTGGAGCAGGCTATTCTTGCTATAGCCAGAAAAAACCTCGGACAGGGTTATGATTTAGAAGCGCATTTTACAGAGGAAACGGGCGAGATAGAGGTTTTTATGTTTAAACAGGTGGTAGAAGAAGTTAAAAACGCCAAAACTGAAATATCCCTCGAAGAAGCCGTTGAAGTTGATCCCGATGCCATTTTAGGAGACAGCCTTGGGCTTAAAGTAGAAAAAAATATTTACGGGAGAATAGAAGCGCAGGTTGCAAAGCAGATTATTTTCCAAAAAATAAAAGAAATCGAGTACAAAAATATTTTTAACGAATTTAACGAGAGAAAGGGAGAAATAGTAAGCGGACTTGTCCGAAAGGTCGAAAAGTCCGTGATAATAGTGGATCTTGGTAAAACTGAGGCTATTCTGCCCAGACAGGAGCAGATATTCAGCGAAACATACAGACCGCATGACAGGATAAGAGCCGTTCTGTCCAATATCAAAATGGAAAAAGGCGGTCCTAAACTTATTCTTTCCCGCGCTTCGGACGAGTTTTTAGCCAAACTTTTCGAGACCGAAGTTCCCGAAATATACGACGGAGTTGTTAAGATAGTGAGAGTTGCAAGGGCGCCGGGATTCAGGTCTAAGATTGCCGTTGCTACCACCAATAAAGACATAGATCCCGTAGGCGCCTGCGTCGGAATGAGGGGGATAAGGATACAGAGCATAACCAACGAGCTTAGAGGCGAAAAAATAGATATTATACCTTATTCGGATAATCCGTCGAAATTCGTCGTAAGCGCTTTGAGTTCGGTTGAAGTTTCAAATATCACGGTTAACGAGGATTTAAAGTCTATTACCGTTGTGGTTCCGGACGACCAGCTTGCGCTTGCTATAGGCAAACAGGGGCAAAACGTCAGGCTTGCTACAAAAATTACAGGTTATAAAATAGACATTTTAAGCGAATCTAAAATCAGCTCTAAGGATAAAAACGCGCACAAAGACCTTATGGATATTCCGGGAGTCGGGGAAATTACGGCGAAGCTCCTGTACCAGAACGGTTACGTATCTGCAAACGATATAGCCGGCGCCGACGCGGAAAAATTAGCTAAAGCTCTTTCCGTGGACGAAAAAAAAGCCGAGAAAATTATTAATTCGGCAAATGTTTATTTAGAAAAAGTAAAATCAGATATAGAACTTAAAGAAAAAATAGAACAGGATACTATATAAAAGAGAAAGGGAGCCGGTTTAATCCGGTTGTCTAAAAAAGGAAAAATAATGGAAGAAAGAAGGGTTTCTAAAGGAGTTATAAGGAGAAGGGCAAGCAGGACGGAACCGGAAGAAACTAAAAGTGCCTTACCCGAGCCGCAACCGGCAAATATATCTTCAGCCGGAGAACAGGAATCCCGCGAAAAGCTTCCTGAATACGCCGAAGTTTTAACACCGGTTAAAAATGCCGGAGAAGCCGGAGAACATAAAAAGCCCGAGCCCCCCCGTTCGGCAGGCGCGTCGGAAAAGCCCGCCAAGGGAAAAGAAAATGTTGTAAAATTAAAAAAAGGCGGAAAAAAAGAAGAAGTTCAAAAGCCTGACGTTCTCAGTGTAATAAAAACTTTAGACGTCCTGAAAGTTAAGAGCATGGCTGAAGAATCCGCCGAATCCGCTACCCATAAAAAACCGGTAAAAAAAGAAGAAATAAAAAAAGGTCCTCAGGCTAAATTTTTTAAAAATGAAAAATTTATAGATACTTCCGAGGAAGGGGAATCTTTTATTTTCAGGAAGCATAAGAGAAAATTCGGCGGAAAATTTCATAAGCCGCCGAAGCGTGTCCAGCAGATAATACCTGAAAAAAAGGCATCCAAGAAAGTTATTAAAATAAGCAGCGGCATAACAGTAAACGAATTATCGCAGGCTCTCGGCGTCAAGGCATCCGAAGTTATAAAAAAATTAATGGATGTCGGCATAATAGCCACTATGAATCATATAATAGATATAGATGCGGCTTCGCTTATTGCTTCCGAGTACGGATATACCGTTGAAAACGTAAGCTTTAACGAAGCTATTGCGCTGGAAGAGTCAGCCGATGCCGAAGATTCGCTTTTGCCGAGAGCGCCGGTAGTTACCGTTATGGGGCACGTTGACCACGGAAAGACTTCATTGCTGGACGCTATAAGAAAAACAAACGTTACATTGAACGAAGCCGGCGGCATAACCCAGCATATAGGCGCATACAGCGTCGAAATAGACGGTTCCATGATTACCTTCCTTGATACTCCCGGACATGAAGCATTTACGGAAATGAGGGCGAGGGGCGCCGGTATAACCGATATAGTAGTCCTTGTCGTCGCGGCGGACGACGGAGTTATGCCTCAGACTATAGAAGCTATTAACCATGCTAAAGCCGCCAATGTTCCGATTATAGTCGCAATAAATAAAATAGACAAGCCCGGCGCAAATCCGGCTAAAATTAAAAACAGCCTTCTTGAATACGGTCTTGTTTCCGAAGAGCTGGGCGGAACGACTCTTTATGCTCAGGTTTCGGCAAAAACAGGCGCCGGAATAAAAGAACTGCTTGAACTAATCATACTTCAATCTGAAATATTAGAATTAAAAGCTAATCCCAATAAACCGGCAAGAGGAACCGTTATCGAAGCTAAGCTCGATAAGGGGAGGGGTCCCGTAGCTACTGTTTTAATACAGAGCGGCTCTTTAAAAGTGAACGACAGCGCGGTATGCGGTTTGTATTACGTTAAAGTCAGGGCAATGCTTGATTACAAGGGAAATAAGATTGAAATCGCCGGTCCTTCAACTCCTGTCGAAATATTCGGTTTGGAAGGTGTAGCATCTCCGGGAGACAATTTTATTGTGCTTAAGGACGAGAAAGAGGCAAAAAGGATAAGCTTGGAGAGACAGCTTAAGCATAGGGAAGTCGAATTAAGTTCACATGCAAGGCTTACCCTTGAAGGACTCTACGAAAAGATTAAATCAGGAGACGTAAAGGAACTTAGATTAATCGTTAAAACAGACGTTTACGGTTCTATGGAAGCGTTAATACAGTCGTTTAAAAAACTTTCAAACCCTAAGGTAAAGGTCAATATAATACATAGCGGAGCGTCGGCAATTACCGAAAGCGACGTTATGCTCGCAAAAGCGACTAACTCTATAATCATAGCCTTTAACGTCCGACCGGAATCAAAGGCTTCGGCATTAAGCGAAACCGAAGGTATAGAAATCAGATATTACAGCATTATTTACGATGCGGTAAAAGACATTAAAGATGCGATGGAGGGACTTCTTGCGCCTATAGAAAAAGAAAAAATTACCGGCAGGGCTGAGATAAGAAGTGTTTTTAACGTACCGAAATCAGGAGCAGTTGCAGGATCGTTCGTATTAAGCGGCGTCGTCAAAAGATCGTCAAACGTCAGGCTGTTAAGGGATAATATGGTAATATATACAGGACATATAGACTCGCTTAAAAGATTTAAAGAAGACGCAAGAGAAGTTCAGGCTAATTTTGAATGCGGCATACTGCTTGAAAATTTTAACGATATAAAGGTCGGGGATATTATAGAGGCTTACGACATAGAATATATTAAGCAGACGCTGGAATCTTCGGCAAACAATGCGTAAAAAAGATTTATTCGCGCGTCTGACACAGCAATACAGGAGAGTTTTAAAAAATTGATAGAAAGGAATAAAAGAGTAGCCGAACTTATCGCAAGGGAAGTTTCTTTGTGTCTGGAATTCGAAGTTAACGACGCAAGATTGAAAAATGTCACTATTATCAGCGCAGAAATTTCCAAGGACTTAAAATTCTGCAAAGTATTCTTCAGCGTATTGGGTTCCGAGAAAGAAATAAAAAAAGCGTTAAGCGGATTCGAAAGCTCTAAGAATTTTATTAAAAAAATCGTTTTTTCTAAAGTCCTTTTAAGGTCGGTTCCGGAAATAAGATTTGAATATTACGGCGGACTTCAAAGGTCTTTTGACATAAGCGCCATTATAAACAATTATAATTCGTCGAAACAATAAAGGCGATAAACACAATAAATTTTAAAATTTTAATAAATAAACATTATGGTAACGATAAAAAAAGAATATTCCGCGTCGGATTTAAATAATTTAAATAATTCCGCCGCCGATATATTTAAAATTATAGAAACGTCAAAAAAGGTTCTAATTGCGACGCATGAAAACCCCGAGGGCGATGCAATAAGTTCGGCAATAGCGACGGGTATTTTTTTAAGGACTATAGATAAAGACGTTTATTTATACGATAAAGACCAGATACCTAATAATTTAAAATTTCTGCCGCAGGTCGATAAATTTTTAAACGAATTTCCGAAAGAACCCATAGATTTGCTTATTGTCGTGGATTGCGGGGAATTCTCGCGTGTCGGGGCTAATTACGAACAGCTCTCCGGTATAAACAGAATAATTAATATAGACCACCATTTCACAAACACATTTTTCGGACATTCTAATCTTGTCCTGCCCGATGCAAGCTCCACCGGCGAAGTCCTTTTCTATCTTTTTTTAGCATATGGAGCCTATATAAACGGTATTGCCTATTCTCCTTTCGATAATTTTCTGGGGGGCAAATCAGGAGAACCTCTTCCATGCGAAACCGAAAAAAGAAAAAAAATATTATCTTTTATAAACGACGACGTTGCCCTGTCTTTATATACTTCAATATTGACCGATACCGGTTCTTTTCATTATTCTTCGGCAAATAAAAGGTCTTTTTATATATGTTCCGTTCTTAACGAATATAATTTGGATCCCGCTAAAATAGCTACTGAGCTTTTTGAAACCAAACCTGCCGAAATGTATTATCTGCTGGGGAAAAGTTTAAACACGCTTGAATTTTCCTCTAACGGAAAGGTCGCATCTATGGTAGGAACCAAGAAAATGATAGAAGATGTATTGAAGGGATCCGATGGAAACAGAATTAACGGCTTATACGAAAATTTCGTAAACTATCCGAGGTCGATTCAGGGCGTCGAAATAGCTATATTTTTCAGGGAAACCGGATTCAACCAGTATAGGTTGAATTTCAGGTCTAAAAGCTACGCGAACGTCGCATACGTTGCCGAAAAGTTCGGAGGCGGCGGACATAAATTTGCGGCAGGATGCAAAGTAAACGGCGATATAAATGAAATTAAAAACGAAGTATATAAATATTGCAGCGAAATAATATAAAATAATATAAAATAACTTGAATATTTTAAGTACGGCAAAATATGAATAAGGTTCAAAATAATTTAATAAGCGGGATTTTAGTTATAGACAAACCGAAAGATATGACCTCGTTTAAAGTAGATTCTTTAATAAAAAAAGAGCTTAACTGTTCCAAGGTAGGTCATGCCGGTACATTGGATCCTTTTGCCACGGGAGTACTGCCCGTTCTTTTAAATAAAGCTACAAAACTTCAGGATGGTTTAGTCAACCTTCCGAAATCATATGAAGGGACGCTTAAATTAGGCGTAAGCACCGATACTCTAGATATCGACGGTCGCCAAAACGCGGCAAGAGATATTTCTGATTCCGAAATTGACAGAGTAATCCTTTATCTTAAAAATTTAAAAGGCGATTTTATTCAAAAGATACCGGCTTTCAGCGCAAGAAAACATAAAGGCATTCCTTTATATAAATATGCAAGAAAAAATATCGGCGTAATTCCGGAAAATCCCACATCCGTAGTCAAAATCCATAATTTTGAAGTAAAATCGCACTGCATCCCTTTCATAGATTTCAGATGCACAGTTTCTAAAGGAACGTATGTTCGGGCGATTGCACAGGATATTATCGATAAATTCGATATTCCGGCGCATCTTTACAGCCTTAAAAGGACGAGCGCCGGCGGTTTTGATATTTCCCAAGCTCTTCCGTTGGAGTCGCTTGAAAAAGGTTCCGATTTTATAATAGAGAACCTGATACATATCGATAAGATTTCCGGTATGAATACCGGCGGCATTAATTAATTATATGCCGGCAAAAAATAAACTAACTAAAATATATCCTTAAGGGGGTTTAATTAAATGCCTATTTCAAAAGAAGAAAAAAACGCAATAATCGAGAAATTCAAAACTCACGATAACGATTCCGGTTCGGTTGAGGTGCAGGTTTCACTGCTTACATACAGGATTAATCTGTTGTCTGAGCATTTTAAAAAGTTTGCCAAGGACCATCATTCCAGAAGGGGTCTTTTAAAAATGGTTTCGAAAAGAAGGCATCTCTTAGACTATTTAAAAAGCAAGGATGAGTCAAGATACAAAAAGCTGATAGAAGCTCTTGATCTTCGCAAATAAAAACTGTTCAGTTCAATAAATTTTTATTAAAGCAATTTAATCAGATTTAATAGATTTAATAGGAGACAAGATGACAAGCAGCACTTTAATGTTTGACGGCAAGGCAATAACTATCGAAACCGGGAGGCTTGCCAAGCAGGCATCCGGCAGCGCGTTAATTTCTATAGGAGATACTAAAGTTCTCGTTACGACGTGTATAAACAAGAAAATAAAGGAAGGAACCGATTTTTTGCCTCTTACCGTTAATTACGTAGAAAAATATTATTCCGCCGGAAAAATACCGGGCGGTTTTTTTAAAAGAGAAGCAAGACCGACAGAAAAAGAGGTTTTGACCTCCAGATTTTTAGACAGACCTATAAGACCTCTTTTTCCGGATAATTATTTTTTTGACACGCAGATCATAGCCACGGTTGTTTCCATGGATAACGAAAACGACCCGGATATGGCGGCAATGTTAGGCGTTTCATTTTCTCTAATGTTGTCCGAAGCCCCTTTTTACGGACCAACCGCAGGCGTCAGAATTGCAAGGGTAAACGGCAATTTTATCGCTAATCCTACTTACAAAGAACTTGAATCCAGCGATACGTTTCTTATAGTCGCAGGCTCGAAAGATGCAATAACGATGGTAGAGGGGAGCTTTAATGAATTAGACGAGGAAGAACTCATTTCGGCGATAGAGTTTGGGCATAATAAAATTGTAGAATTAATCGAGTTTCAAAACAAGATTTTATCCGGAATGAGCATTACTAAAGCAGAGATAGCAGAAATTGAAATACCGGAAGGACTATATGAAAGAATTAAAGAACTTTCTTACGACGATTTATCCGATGCTCTTAAAATCTCCGCTAAGCTGGAAAGAAACGAAAGAGTGGAAAATTTAAACGCCAAAGTTATCGAACTGCTGAAGGAATCTTATCCGGGCTATGAAGCGGTTATAAGCCGTATTCTTGAATCTATTCAAAAAGACATATTAAGACGCAACATAATTAACGAAGGTTTAAGGATAGACGGAAGAGGGCTGACAGACATTAGACCTATAAGCTGTTCCGTAGGCGAACTTCCTATGGCTCACGGAAGCGCAGTTTTTACGCGCGGCGAAACTCAGGCTCTCGTTGTGACTACCTTGGGAACTAAATTCGACGAGCAGATAATAGACGCTCCCGAGAAAGAATCGACAAAAAGATTTATGTTGCATTATAATTTTCCTCCTTTTTCTGTGGGCGAGGTCGCTCCTTTGAGGTCTCCCGGCAGAAGAGAAATAGGACACGGGTCTTTGGGCGAAAAAGCGCTCAGATATGTAATTCCGTCAGCGGAAGAATTTCCTTATACGATAAGATTAGTTTCCGAAATACTCGAGTCTAACGGGTCTTCTTCTCAGGCTACAATTTGCGGAGGCACTCTGGCTTTAATGGATGCCGGAGTTCCAATAAAGGCTCCCGTTGCGGGAATAGCCATGGGGCTTATTAAAGAAGGAGATAAAGTGGCAATACTTTCCGATATTTTGGGGGACGAAGACCACCTTGGAGATATGGATTTCAAAGTTGCCGGAACTGCTAAAGGAGTAACAGCCCTGCAGATGGACATTAAAATTTCCGGAGTTACCAAAGAGATTTTAAGAAATGCTCTTTCGCAGGCGAAAGAAGGAAGAATGCATATACTCGGCATAATGCTTCAGTCTATAAACGAACCAAGAAAGGATATGGCAAAAAATGCTCCGAGAATCGTTACTATGATGGTTAAGCCGGAGAAGGTCAGAGAAGTTATCGGATCCGGCGGAAAAGTCATAAAGGGCATAATAGAAAAAACCGGCGCAAAGGTCGATATAGAAGATTCGGGAAAGGTTACGATTTCTTCTACAAACGGTGAATCTTTAAAACTTGCCGTCGCAATGATAAACGATATAACGCAGGAAGCGGAAATAGGTAAAATTTATTTCGGAAAAGTCAGGAAGATAATGGAGTTTGGGGCTTTTGTGGAGATATTTCCCGGAACAGACGGATTAGTTCATATCTCGCAGATAGATAACAAGCGGGTAGAAAAAGTTTCCGATGTCCTTAAAGAAGGCGACGAAGTAAAAGTTAAGGTTTTAGATGTTGATAAAGCCGGCAAAATAAAACTCTCTATAAAAGAGACTTTATGAAAAATTTTAAAAAAGAAGTATTGGAATCCGGGATTACGCTTATCACGGAAAAAAAACCGTATTTTAATTCCGTAAGTATAGGATTGTGGGTAAAAACAGGCTCGGTTTACGAGCCTGCTGAATTAAACGGCATATCCCATTTTATTGAGCATCTGTTTTTTAAAGGAACCAAAAATAGAACTTACAAAGAAATAAACAGAGAAATAGACCTTATGGGAGGAGCGCTGAACGCTTTTACGGGAACGGAGCTTACCTGTTTGTACACCAAAGTTTTATACAAAAACTACGATGCCGCAGTCGGTCTTTTAATAGACCTGATGTTTAATTCTTTGTTTCCGGAAGATGAAATAGAAAAAGAGAAAAGTGTAGTATTACAGGAAATTTCAGGGGTTCAGGACGATCCTTCGGACTATTCGATGGAACTCTTTCATAGAAATTTTTACGGAAATTCATCATACGCCTTTCCTATTCTTGGAACCGAAAATACGATTAAAAATTTTAGCCGTAAAAAAATATTAGATTATTATTATAGACATTATAATCCGGAAAATATAATAATTTCGGTCGCAGGCAATTTCGAGCATAATAAAATAGCGGATTCGGTCAACAGGCATATGAGCAAAATAGATTCCAGCTTTGATAAAGGAGTAATTCAAAGAAAGTTTAAAACCGACAAAGTGTACGGCGATTTTATTCAAGATAAAGATTTGGAACAGACCCATTTCTTAATAGGACTTGAAGGCATAAGCAGGTCTGACGCAGATTTTTTCTCGGCAGAAGTTTTAAATACTATTCTGGGTGCTTCCGTTAGTTCTAAACTTTTTCAGGAAGTAAGGGAAAATAAAGGGCTTGCTTATTCCATCTATTCAAATTCCGTGTTTCACAAATCTGACGGATATTTTTACATATACGCAGGCGTTTCTCCAAAAAAATTCAAGCTTTCTAAAGAACTTATCTATGACATAATCGACGGCATAGAGGGCGGCGGCATTAGTGAAGAAGAAGTCGTAAACGCCAAAAAACATATATACGACGGTTTTCTTCTTAGTATGGAATCTACCGGAAATATAATGAACCGCAATGCTATTAACGAAATTTACGAAGGCAGATACATTTCAAAGGCTCAGGTTTTGAAAAAGATAGAAAAAGTTGACAAGCATTCTGTGAAAAGAATTTCCGGTCGGCTATTTTCAAATAAAAAGAATAGAAATATTTCAGTTCTCGGCAAGATTAAATAACTCTAATTCGTCGCTAACGCTCCTCGCAATGACGGGATATTGGAATTTCTTAAAATAATTTCTATATCGGGATTAGGGAATAATATAATAATATAAATATAGTATAGTATAATATAATAAATATATTAATTTATAATAGTATAAGTACGCGGATTTTTTATGGATACGGATATTTACTACCCCAAATCTTACGATATTATTTACAGGTCTGGTTATGTCATAGGCTTTATAGGAATAGCCTTATTTGCTTTTTCCTATATTTATTCGGACATACGGGGTTTTTACGCTGCAATTTCTATTTTCTATGCAGGTTCTTTGATTTCTTCGTCATTCCTCTTAGTATGGAAGAAAGAAATCAAAATATTTATACTATCCTGCGTAATTCTGGGGATTCTATTTGCGGCAGGTTATATTTTTGTTTTTAAAAATCCGGAAATTATAATTATATCTATCGGCTTTGTGCTTGCAGGAGTCGCCGGACTTTACGGCAAAGAAGCCCACTGTTTTCATTTTATCGAAGGATGGATTCTGATGTGGTCTTTTCCGGTTTTAATTTTTTCCAACTTGTTAATTTACGGTTTAAATGCCGAAAATAACGGCATAATCCGCATTGTTTTCTCCGTAATCTATGTTGCATCGGCCATTACCGCTTTTTCTTTTTTAATTAAAAAACTGAGGCAGCCTTTAATGCAATTCTGTCAGAGTTGAAAAAATTATTTTTTTATTGTATTATGACTTTTAAGTCAGCGTAATAGTATTATTATTATTATTTAGTAATGGCATTAGTAGTGCCGAATAATATATATATGGCAGAAAATATTGATAAATACGAATTGATTTTATCGTCCTCGAGAAAGCTGATAGAAGAAATCGGATTTTCAGCTTTAACAATGGATAAGGTGGCTCAGAAAGCCGGTATAGCCAAAGGAACCGTTTATCTTTACTTTAAAGATAAAGACGAACTTTTAGAAAAAGTCCTGTCCTCCGGTTTTGAAAAAATGTTCGAAAGGATACAGAGCAGGGTTGCGAAAGAAAGCGGCGGAATCAATAAGTTAAGAGCTCTTATCGGCGAGAATATAAATCATATTTATGAAAACAGATATTTTTTTAAAACTATTTTTTTAGACGAAGTCAACGTAGTATTTTTGAAAAAACAATCTAAAGAATCTTTTAATCTAAGAAGAAAAAGATATACCGATTTTATTGGAGAGATTATAAAATCAAGCATAGATTCAGGAGAGTTCAGAAGCGATTTGCATCCCGCAAAAGTTGGGTATATGCTTGTATCGTTAATCAAGACCAGCGCAATATACAATTTTCTTAATGACAGATTCGAACCTGTTCCAGAGATGCTCGAAAAAGATACCGAAGAAATATTAAATCTGTTTCTGCACGGCATATCCGTTAAATAATTTTTCAATAAAATGGTCGAAAAAAACCACAAAAATTACAAGTGGATAATTCTTGCACTTGTAGTAGTATCGTCGTTTATGGCAATACTCGACGTTAATATCGTGACGGTTGGGCTTCCCAAGATGATGTCCCATTTCGGAATTAACGTTACTGATGTAGAATGGGTAATGATAGCCTATACCATTGCTTATTCTATCATTATACTTCCTATGGCATACGTCAGAAGAAAATGGGGAATAAAATATCCTTTTATAACATCCATTAGCATTTTTGTTGTCGGTTCAGCTTTATGCGGACTCGCTCCTTCCTTTACCGACCTTGTTATTTTTCGCGTAATACAGGCTATCGGGGGTGCCGGACTAACGCCTACCGGTCTAACCCTGCTTGCGGAAGTCTTTCCTCCCGATGAAAGGGGCGAGGCTATGGGGATATGGTCTATAGGCGCAATGGTGGCTCCGGCAGTAGGACCGACTCTCGGCGGATATCTCGTTGATTATGTTGACTGGAGGTGGATATTTTACGTAAATGTCCCCATAGGCATCATATCCATACTCGGATGCATTGCAATTTTAAAACATGACATACCTGTTCAAAAATATTTGAAGAAATTCGATATGCTCGGTTTTTTGTTTATGGCTTCATCAATGGGTTCTTTATTGTATGCTTTAAACGAAGGACAGACGCTTGGCTGGCATGCGCCTATTATAATCCAATCAGAAGTCCTCAGCGGTTTTTCATTTGTCTTTTTTATAATAACCGAATTATTTGTCGAAACACCTATTCTTAATTTAGACATTTTCAAAAATTATAATTTTGTTATTGCATTTATTGTTAATATGGTAAGAGCAGTCGGGATTTTTGGAGCTATGTTCCTGCTTCCGCTTTTTATAGAAAACGTATTAAATTATAATGCGATGCATGCCGGAATTTTAATGGCTCCAACCGCCGTTGCGGTGGCGCTGGTATCGCCTTTTTCCGGAAAAATATCCGACAGGATAGGTCCCAGATATCCTCTTTTTGCCGGACTGTTAATAGTCGCGGCGTCTATGTTCATGTTTGATAATCTTTCTTTAAATACAAGCGTTTACGATATAGTAGTAAATCAGTTAATAAGAGGCGTAGGCATCGGGCTTTTGAATGCGCCGGTAATGAGCGCTGCTTTGAACTCGGTAAAAAGGGATATGATTCCCGAAGCCTCCGGTTTGATTCCCGTATCTCTTCAGATAGGGGCTTCATTCGGCATAGCTTTTATAGGCAATGAGCTTGTCGTAAGGCAAGTTTATCATTTAAACCAGTATGCAAGAGATATCAGATATAATTCTTACGCATATCACGGAGTAATAAATTTCATAAAAGGCGATTTGATTAACAAAGCCGCATCATATTTAAGACCTGGAACTATTTTCCCCAGTCCGACCTTAGGTTTTTTTGACGAAATAGTGCAGATGCAGGCTTCAATAGCCTCTTACGGCGATTCCTTCGCTATACTAGGTTATATAACTCTTGTCGGAGCGGCGGCGGCTTTTTTAATTAAAAATAAAAGATAGAATACGAAAATTATATTATAATTATAAGCATGGATAAAGTAATTATGAATCAAGTTGCGGTCGACAAAGATTTAAATAAGGTAATTCTCACCGTTTCGGAATTCTCGCGCATTCTGAAAACGGCGATAGAAAATGTTTTTTACTCCGTAAAGATTAAAGGCGAAATATCCGGGTTAAAAACAAATTATTCTTCAGGATATTATTTTGACCTTAAAGACGAATCCGCAAAATTAAAATGTATAATATTCAAGAGCGACTTAAGCAAAGTAAGGTTCGATATAAAAGACGGATTGTCGGTAACTGTTTACGGAAGAATTAATTTATACGAGCCGAGGGGCGAATACAGCTTTATAGTATCGGAAATAGAACCTCTCGGCTACGGCGAGCTCTATATATTATTCGAGAAGCTTAAAGAAAAACTCAGGCGGGAAGGCTTGTTTGACGAATCGCGCAAAAGAGCATTGCCTTTTCTGCCTGAAACTATAGGCATAGTTACTTCTAAAAGCGGCGCAGTTTTGCATGATATTGTTAAAATATTAAAATCAAGATTTGAAAATATTTCGGTAATTTTTGCAAATGCAAGCGTTCAGGGGCAAAACAGCGCGTCAGAAATTGCTTCCGCCCTTGAACTTTTAAATTTGTACTCCGTGACCCGAAAAAAAATAGACTTAATTATTGTCGGAAGAGGCGGCGGCAGTATAGAGGATTTATGGGCTTTTAACGAAGAAATTACCGCAAGGGCTATTTATAATTCATCTATTCCCATAATCAGCGCCGTCGGACACGAAACGGATTTTACCATTGCCGATTTTGTTGCCGATAAAAGAGCTTCTACGCCTTCAAATGCAGCTGAAATTGCGGTTCCGGTAAAATCTGAACTGTTAAAACAGTCGGAAAAATTAAAAAACAGGTTAAAACTCGGCGCCGTTAATTTAATTTCAAACAGAAAAGCAGAATTATTGAATTTAATTAAAAATATAGAAAAAGTTTCTCCAAAAAGAATTATTCAGAATAAAAGAATCAGGGTTTACGACCTCGCCGAAAACCTGCAAAGTTCAACCGAAGGGCGGTTAAATTTATTAAGGCTGAATATTTCACATTTGCGTAAAAGGCTTTCACTGAAAAGCCCCATAGTCGTCTTTAAGGAGCGCAAACTATATATAACCGGACTTTCCGGCAGGCTTAGAAGGGCGGCAGAAATAACTGTTGCTAACTATAAAAGTAGAATCGGAACAGAATGTAAAGCGCTGAATTCATTGAGCCCGTATAACGTTATTAAAAGGGGTTACGGCATAGTTTTTTCCGAAAAAAACAAGGTTGTTTCATCTGTCCTGCAGGTTAAAGAAAATGACATTATCAGAGTGGTTCTAAATGACGGCGGCTTATCGGCAAAAGTTCTTGAAGCGAAGCCCGCGGACAGCGCCGTTCAGAACAAATAAATCCAAATCTTCAGAAAACCGAAACCTGACCCTTAACGTTTTTTTTCTTTTTTATAAGATGAACCGAAGACTTTTTTAAAGATATATTAACGGTTTTTCCTTCGGCAAGATTCATTACTTCATAAGCATGAAAAGGTATCAAAACTTTAAGCTCCGGATCTCTTTCCAATTTTATAGAAACTTCCATCATTCTCGAGGTAAAAATGGACGAAATAATTTTTCCGGAAAAACGGTTTTCCCGAACAGGTTTAGTGACGTCTCTGTCTTCTCTTAATATTATTACCTCTTCCGGTCTTACTGCCAAAAAAACATGTTCGCCTGTTTCAAAATTTTCCTGAAAGTCTGCTTCTATGACAACGCCCGCTTCATTATCGCCTTTTCTATCCTTAACCTTAATTTTTATTGTATTATTATGGCGATCCATTTCCAATATGATACCGTTTAATATATTTTCCGTTCCGAGAAGAAAAGCCGTGTCGATTGAAGAGGGTTTTTTTAAAACTTCTTTCGGATGCCCCGAATCCTGTATTTTGCCGTTGTTCAAGATAAACATTTTATCTGACAGATTTACGACGTCTTCAATATCGTGAGTTACTAACAATATCGAAATTTTGAGTTCACGGTTAACGTCTTTAATGAGTTTTCTGACCTTTGTTTTTGAAATAATGTCAAGATTAGAAAAAGGCTCATCCATAAGTATAATTTCAGGGTTGACGATTAAGGCTCTTGCCAATGAAACTCTTTGCGCCTGCCCCATACTTATTTCGCCGGGATACCTTTTTTCGAGTCCGGTTATTCCAAGCAGTTCCATTATCTCTTTTGGAGAATTCAGCATCTTCCCGTCATTATTGTTACTATTTATATATCTTTTTTTATTTAGATTTAATTTTAAACCAAATGCTATGTTTTCCAGCACATTCATATGCGGAAACAGGAGAGGTTCATCCATTACAAGCGCTGTGCGTCTTTCATACGGTTCAAGTCCGTTTATATTTTTTTCGTTCAGGATAACTTCACCGCTATCCTGCTTTATTATTCCGCATATTATTTTTAAAAGCGTACTTTTCCCCTCGCCCGAATATCCGAAAATAGAGGAAATACCGCCGGTTTCTATGTCTATGTCTATGCCGTTTAAGACCTTTTTGCCGGGGAAATTTTTATAAACGTTTTTAACTTCCAGCAGTTTCATTTTTATTTAATTATTTGTTTTTATTTTGTAATTAAAATATTTAAAAATCCCGAGAGAAAACAGGGATAAGAGCATTAGAATACCGGCAATAGTAATGGCTGCGGGATAATTTCCGTAGCTTGTTTTAACGAAAACCTCGATAGGCGCTGTTTCTGTTATTTTAGGAATTACGCCGGAAACCATCTGTGTTGCGGCATACTCTCCTATAGACCTCGACCAGCTCATTGCAAGTCCGGCAATAATTCCGTTGGACGAAAGCGGAAGAATAACTTTTAAAAGAATATCGAATGAGGAAGCTCCGAGCGTTTTGCTTAAATCTAACATTTTTCTGTTTATCGAATCGAAAGATGTTTTAACGATATTTACGAAAAACGGAAAAGATATAATAAGCTGGACAAGAACGATGCCTTGAGGAGTAAATACGAATTTTATCCCCCTGCCTATCAAAAATTTTCCTACCGGATTAAGCGGACCCATTGTAATAAGAACGGCAAAGCCTATTACGAGAGGAGAAGTCGTAAGAGGCATGGTCGAAATTAAATCGAGCAAAAAAGATATTTTGCTTTTTTTAAACGATAATATATAGGCTATCGGAATTCCGAGCGCTAAATTTATCAGTATGACGATAAAAGAAATTTTAAAACTTAAAAATATCGAATTCCAGAGTTTGGCGTCTTTTAATTCTTTAAGGAAAAGATTTAACGAGGTTTGAAAAAATATGCCCGAAAGGAGCAGTATAAGCGCGGTAAAAAATAAAAACGAGACGGTATAAACGAGCAAATCGAATATTCTATTTTTATTTAAAACCATAAATTTTAATTAAATTTATTAATTAATTGTTTATTATTTTATAATATTGCGCGAATTATTAAAATCAAAAAATCCCCAATATTTTAATATCTTTTTCCCTTTTTTAGAAAAAAGCAGTTTAATGAAGTCTTCGCTTAATGCCTTATATTTTGACTGATTTAAAACGGAAGCCGTGAATTTTGCTTTAGTGTTATACTTTTTAGGAATAGGAATTATATTAATTTCGGCGCCGCTTTTTTTAAGCTCTATAAGCTGGGACATATAAAGTATGCCTAAATCTGTGTTTCCGCTTTCGAGCACGGGCATAACGAGTGCGGCATCGAGCAGATGATTTGCGTGATTTGTTATTTTTTTAAAAGCGCCAGGATAATACTTATTTATTTTCCTAAACATTTTCCACGTATAGTCGCCTGCAGGGTCGGCATGAGGACTGGAAGTAGTGAGGGAAACATTTGAATCCGTAAGTTTTTGTATCAGGTTTGAAGAGTTAACGCCTGCCGGATTATTATAAGGCGTTGCGGCGGCTAAATAATCGTACGCAAAAGTTCTGTAAGAGTTTAGAAACCCCTTTCTTTTAAGCTGTCTTTGAAATTTTCCGTTTGCCGAAAGAAATATGTCGCACGGGGCGCCTTCTTCGATATCGCCCTTGAGGACGCCTGCGCCGAGAAAGTCGTAATCTATTTTAACCCCCGGATGTTCTTTTTTGAATATAGCGCCGATTTCCGTGATCGGTTTCGGAAGCGCATCTGCCGCCATTATTCTAAGCGTGGCGGCGGATACTGAAAAGTCTTTTCCGAGAATCGGAATTAAGCCTAAAATTAAAAACAAGCCGATAAAAAAAATTATCGTATAATTTGATGCCGTATTTTTTTTCATTTTTTATCTCTCCTTTCCTTTTTAATAAAATATTTTAAATATTTTTAAATTTAAAAAGCCGCAATGATATCTACCATACCGTAATAGCCGTCCGGTCCGTTGTCTCCGTGAAGGTCTTTTAACACACGTCCGTCTAACTGGAACGACGGAGTAAAATGATAATCTGCGCCGAAACCGCTTATAACGTCTTTGTAGCCGTTATTTATGAGACCGTAGGTATTGACCGTTCCGTTTGAAGTGTTGATATAACCGTAGTTGCGGAACTGTTTAACGTATGCCGTTTCATTGTAAATGTCGAGTTTAGGGGTAATAAAATAGTTAAGGTAAGCATCTAAAAAAACATTGTTCCCCGGGTCGGTATAGCTTGCCGGCTCAGAAACGTTTATCGTCGAATGCCCCTCGTTTTTGCTGTAACCTAAAGCGTAATCTAAGGCTATGGACTGCTTTGCGGACAGTTTATAGGTAAATTGACCTGCAAGAGTCGGCATTATCTGCCATTCGTCCCCGCCTAAGTTAACGGAAGAATCGGAACTCCATTGTCCCGTCGGCACGGTAAAACTGATTTGAGGAAAAAAATTGAAAGCGAGATTTCCGTATGAATAGTTTTTGCTGTAAACTCCGTAAAAAAGAAGAATGTCCCCCAGTCCTCCGCTCGAATTCGAAAAGTTTGACGGCTGGTTTGAAGGCTGGTCGGCGTTAGTGATATTTTGCGATGCGCTCCCTACAGGAGTAACTGCTTCAAAAAAGTTTGTGATGCCCAGAATGTTTTTCGTCCAGATGAATTCAGGCAGAAAGACGAATTTATCGGTTTGGGCGGGTTTGTTTTCTACAGAGCCCGTGTTAGTAAAGACTGAGCCGAACGTCTGGTAGGTCAAGCCTTGAAATGTAATAAACTTGTCCGGCGGAGTAACGCCGAAAGCGGTCGGTCCTTTGAAAAAGAAGTTGTTTCCCGAACCGTCCGGTCCGGCAAAAGCTTTTTTTAACGGTAAAAATAAATAAAGGCTTGAAATAAAAATAAAAATTGTAAAAATTAAAATAGGTCGAAATTTAATTTTTTCGTCGTTCATTATTTCCCTCCCGTTAATATGAATTATTAATTTATCGTTATATCTAAATGGATACAACGATATACAAAAAAACATTATGTCTATAATGGCATAACGATAAATTTTTGTCAATAAGATTTTTATTAATTTAATTAAAATAAAAGATTAAGGAAAATTTGATTTTAAAAAATTTATAATATAATATGTATAATAAAAGTTATAACAATTATTCAATTATCAGGAAATGATATGCAAAAATTTATGACTAAAAAATATTAAAAAGGAGAAGACATATGAAAATGAAAAGTATTCATTATGCAATTGCATTTTTATTTATTAACTATTTTGTTATTATTTTATATTCGACCCCGGTTTATGCTTTAATAAAAAATAATAAGGCGTCGGGAAAAATAAGTGCGGTTAATATTAAAAAATTAATCTATGAAAATCCAACACTGGCGATAAAATATATAAAGAAGTCGCTTAAAAAACACCCGAAAAAGCCCGAATTATATAACTATTTAGGTCAATCATACGGTAAATTAAATGAAAACGGCAAAGCAATTTTATGCTATAAAAAAGCGATAAAACTAAATCCTAAATATTTAAACGCTTATAATAATTTGGGATTGGTTTATAATAAAATACATAATTTTAAAAAGGCATACAAAATATTCTTAATTTTAGCTAAGATGAATCCAAAAAATCCGGTTTATTATAACAACATAGGCTTTATAGAAGAAGAGCGGAACAAAAATAATAAGGCTATCGAATTTTTCAATAAAGCCGTCCGTTTAAATCCGTTTTATACAATGTCTTATTTAAATCTTGGTTCTATTTATAGAAAAATGGGCAAAAACAGGCAGGCGGCTAAAGAATATAACAAATCCGGTTTAACATATTTCAGGGTCGGAAACTATATGCAGGCAATTAATTCATTTAAACTTTCCATAAAATTATATCCAAGATATATTTATCCTTATGAAAATATATCAAATTCGTATATTAAATTGGGAAATATCGACAAAGGCGTTTACTATTATGCTTTAAGCGGCAATAGGTACAACAGTATGCAAAAATATCATAGCGCTATAAAAGAATTTAATCTGGCATTACAATATAATCCAAGATATATGCCGGCTATTCACGGTATAATGTTATCTTATCAAAAATTAGGAAATATGCAGATGGTTACACGATATATGCAGGAAGAAATTAAACTCGGCGGAGTTGGAGCTTTATTAGGCGGCGGACTGTTATAAATACCCCAATGTCGACACGAAATTTTAAATGTTTTCGAAAAAATAGGCGGTTGTGCAAGCGCACAACCGCCTATTTTAATAGTATTAATATTAATAATTAAGGCATCAAGTTAGCTATTGAATGGGCAATCTGCTTTTTCAATAAAGGTTCTGCCGTGCTAAACGCTAAATTTATCGCTTTTGCCTGAGAAACTACCCTGTCCCTGTATATTGCCCAGTTTTTTACTCCGGCGTTATATGTCGTAGTGCTATTTCCTAACCCTTCGCTTGTAGATGTTCCGTTGGTTGTGTACGACCCCTTTTGTCTTTGTTCGAGCTGAATATCTACTACCATCATGTAAGCTTTATGCTGAAACGCAGCTCCGACCAATCCTCCGATGGCAGCGCCGAGTAATCCTCCGCCGACTACGCCTGTTCCGGTGTTATACCTTGAGCCTATCAAGGCGCCTCCGAAACCGCCTGCTAATGCTCCCGCCATTGTATAGGAATGTGTTCTTTTTCCTATATAAAGAACGTTAGTCATAAGCATAAAATTTGCTTTTTTTGGATTATTTGTAATTTTGTAGCCTTCCCCGATTAATTCGGAAACAAGTTCGCTCCTGAAATTAAGCCCCGTAGCGGTGGAAGTATTTCTAACGCTTACGTAAACGATTTTATCTTGAGGCTGCACCGGCTGTAAGAATATGCTGGAACTCATTTTGGTGCTCAAACTTACATTGCCCGAAGATAATCCGCTTGCGCTGGTGCCTGACCCAGCCGTAGTGGCACATCCGGAAAAAGCCAGAATAGGCAGAAGAAGAAAAAAAACTAAAGCAATAAGCCTAAATTTTTTAAATCTAAAATTCATTTTCACAATCCTCCTTGATAAGTTTTGATAAGTTTTAGCTTAATTTTAAAATTTGGTTATAGTTTTTAAACAATAAAAATAAAATTAATCGTAATTATTAGATTTTAGCTAAAATAATTAATTAAATTAAATATTCACGTTATCCATTACTATTAAATTATTATTTAAGATATTTGTCAATATTTTTTATCTGTCCCGCAAGGCTGTCGGAGAATACCGTTTCGCCTTTTTTTGTCGAGATGTAATATAAATAACGTGTTTTTGCGGGATGCATAGCGGCTTTTATCGCTTTCCTGTCCGGATTTGCGATAGGGGTGGGCGGAAGACCGTAATTTATATATGTGTTATAGGGGGATTTTGCCTTAAGATATATCTTTTTCATATGAAATACCGGTTTATATCTGCCCCCCGTTTTTAAAAAGTTTTTATACATTATTATGTTTAGCGCATAAATGGACGAGGAATCTATATCTAAAGGCATATTTATTTTCAGCCTGTTATGTATTACGGACGATATTAACAGGGTAGAGTTTTTATCGTTTTCGTCAGCCTCTTTTATTATTAAAGACGCTATGATTAAGTCTTTATAAGACGGCTTAAGATTTTTCGTTTTTATAAAAAATTCATCAACCATTCTTTTAATTATATTTTGGGGTTTTGAATTTATTTTAAAAACATAGGTATCCGGATATAAAAATCCTTCGGCGCTTTTAGCGTCTATTTTAATGCTTAAAAGGAATTTCCTGTCGAAGCATTTTTTTAGAAAAAGTTTTTTAGCCGTTATTCTGTCTTTAGATATAATCTGCGCTATATCGAAAATATTTGAACCCGGAGGAATAACTACTTTGGACTTTGCGACTCTGCCGTTTACAAATTCATGGTATATAGAAGCCGGAGACTGGTTTATCGATACGTAATAAGTTCCCGCCTGTATATATCTGGAATAACCGCTGATAAATCCTATAAAATAAAATAAGTAGGGATTGTTTACAAGTTTTTTATCGTAAAGTTTATATGCTATTTCTTTTAACGGACTTCCTTTTGAAATAGTAATAAGTTTAGGTTTTTTATAGACAAAAGACTGCGGAGTAAATGCGTATAAAAAAAGGTATCCGATAATTAATGCCGGTATTGCGATTTTTAAAATAAAAAGTATCTTTTTAACCCGCTTATATAGCCTATAGTCGAAATAGCACATTTATTATTCTTATAAAGTATATTAAGCGTATATAATATAATAATATTTTAAAATTAGTCAAAGATTTTTTTTTCTTGCCGTTTTTTTTGCCTGTCTAAGTATGACTGCAATATGAAAGTAGAAGCGACGGAGTCTATTTTTTCTTTCCTTTTTTTTCTTTTAATATTTTGCTCGATAAGGCTTTTTTGCGCCTGCACCGAAGAAAATCTTTCATCGTAAACAGCAATCTCGGTTCTTTCGCCGGTTTTTTCTTTTAATTCTTGTATAAATTCGACTATTTTTACTGATATTTCCGTCTGCTTTCCTTTAAGACCTATAGGCATACCGATTACGATTAATTCGATATTTTCTTTGTCTATAATTTTTTCTAATTCGGAAATAGTTTTATTTAATGATTCGTTAAGGATATATTTAAAAGGAAATGCGATAGTGCAGGTATCGTCGCTTAAAGACAATCCGATTCTTTTTAACCCGAAATCAATGCCAAGAGCTTTTTTACTAATATTTTCAGGCATACTCGGTCTGCGGCGGTTCAGAAACATTCGGTTCAAATCCCAAATCGTTTATAAGCTCCAAATCTAATTCGGGATTTCTCCCCGACGTAAGAAGATAATTTCCCAGAAGAAAACCGTTTGCTCCAGCCATAAGAGCGAGAGGCTGAAGCTGACGCAGGTTGTGTTCCCTCCCTCCCTGCGCAAGTATATTTTTTTTAGGATTGACTATTCTGAAAACCGAGAGGGTTTTAAGACACTCCATAGGAGTTAGCGGTTCAGCATTTTCTAGGGGGGTTCCCTTAATAGGATTTAAAAAATTAACCGGAATATTATCGACATCCAGTTCATTTATTTCCTTAGCCATTTTTATTCTGTCCAAGCGCGATTCGCCCATTCCGATAATTACGCCGGAACATACTTTTAATCCGGCTTTTTTTGCGGATTTAACCGTTTCTATATTGTCGGCGAACGAATGGGTAGAGCATATTTTTTTAAAGAAATCGCTGTTGGTTTCTATATTATGATGAAATATTTCAAGTCCGCAGTTTTTAAGAAAAAGTAAATTTTCGTAATCCATCAGCCCAAGTGATGCGCATGGAGTAATGCCCACTTCGTTTTTTATGGACATGACGGCATTTCCTATGGTATCCAGCTCTTTTTTGTCCGATATCCTGGTTCCGCTCGTGACTATGGAAAATTCATTTGCCCCGTTATTTTTCGCAATTTTGGCGGCTCCTACAATCTCTGAAACGGTCATAAGGGTGTTAACTTTTATTTTTCTTTGTTTTTTTCCGGCGACTGCGGACTGTCCGCAGAATGAGCAGTCTTCCGAGCATATTCCTGTTTTTGCGCTGACTATAGAGCAGAAGTTCACTTTTTTACCGGTATATTTCTCCTTAAGTTCGAGAGCTAAAGAAAAAAGTTCCATAAGCGGAGCGCCGGAAAGTTCGAAGACAGCCAAAAGGATGTCGTCTGGAATTTCAATATTTCCGTTTATCAATTCTTTTATTTTTAACGTAATATTCATATATAGAGCTTGTTTATTATATGATGCAGGTTAAAAACCTTCATCGCAGTTATCCGAAAAACTGCCCGGTATGTTCCTGAACGCTTCGCTTTTTCTCATTATAAACATAAGCTCGTCTATGCTCTTAGACTTTTCTATAGCATCGAAAACGGCTTTAAGCTTGTTTTGGCAGTCTATAATTTTTTCTCTTAAATTAAGAATAACCGATGCGCCTTCATCGTTGACCCCCAGTTCGTTTTTAATTTCGGCAATCAATTTTAAGGTTTCGGCAGTTTTCTCGTCTATATAAAATTCGTTTTCTCTGCGTTCGGCGCAGATTATTCCTTCATCTATGAAAAACATTGCAGATTTATCGTCAATATGAATATTGCCGCAAAAATTTAAAAGATTGATGAAATAATCCATTTTTAATTCCTTTATTAAATTCCTTCTTTTGAAAGTTCGGCAAATATCTTTTTTGTTTTATCGGATATTCCAGAAGGTATATCGACATAGACCGTAACAATCAGATCGCCGGTTTTTTTCCCTGAAACGTCGGTTGCACCTTTTTTAGAAATACGGAATTTAGTTCCGTTTTGAGTTCCTGGGGGAATTGTAAGCATAAATTTGCCGTCTATCGCTGAAACTTCCACTTTTGCTCCGAGGACAGCCTCTGTCAGCTTTATCTTCTTATTTATATAAATATCGTTTTCTTTCCTTTCGTATATGTTGTCGTTTAAAACCGAAATAGTAATATATAGATCGCCGTTAGGTCCTCCGTTGAAACCTGCCGACCCTTTTCCCGAAAGTTTTATTTTGCCGCCGTTCGATATTCCGGCGGGTATTTTTATTTTTATTTTTTCGCCGTTTAAATTTATTATTCTTTCTGCGCCTTTTACGCTTTCTGTAACCGATATTTCAAGTTCGGCATTCAAATCGTTTCCTCTTGCCGGTCCCTGTTTTTTTCCCGACCTGTTAAAAAGGTCCGAAAATATATCCTCGAAGTTAAATCCTTCACCGCCGCCGGCGTTATTATAACCGTAGTTAAAACCGGAATGACCTCCGCCGGAATAATCGTAATAGTATTGTCCCTGCGAAGCGCCTGCGCCTCCGCCGGCATTTTTATAATTGAAATAGTTAGTCCCCAGTTCGTCGTATTCCTTTCGTTTTTTTTCGTCTTTCAGAACGTCGTATGCTTCCTGAAGTTCTTTGAATTTAGATTCTGCGGTTTTATCGTTGGGATTAACGTCGGGATGGTGTTTTCTTGCTAATTTTCTGTAAGCTTTTTTTATTTCATCCGCCGAAGCGGTTTTACTTATGCCTAATATTTTGTAATAATCTTTATATTCCATATTATTTTAATAATATCAGAAACGGTAAAAAAATTCAATACGCCGCTCCGGCCCTAATCCCGATATAGAAAAATTATTTTAAGAAATTTCAATATCCCGTCATTGTGAATGAGATTGCTTCGTCGCTAACGCTCCTCGCAATGACAGGACGTTGTCATTGCGAGCGAAGCGAAGCAATCTCGCTTTAAATAATATATAAAATTCTAAATCGGGATTTCGGTCCGGCGACGTAAATAAATAATAAAAAAATACCGTATAATTTGCAATTTTCAATAGGAAAAAAAATAGATAAAAAAACTATTGATTTTTTTTTAAATAATGATATATATATATTATGCAAAAAATTAATCAATTTAAATTTATCTAATCCGGATAATCCGGTTTTAAAAACAATTAATTTAATTTTATTTAATTTTAACTTTCAAGGAGAGAGTTTACGATGAACAAAAAAACAAAGATCGGTCTTTCTATTCTCGGTTTAGTTTTCGGAGTTTCCGCCGTCCTTTCCGGATGCGCTCCGAAAGTAACAAAAACGTCCTCTAGCGCCCTGCCTCCGGCAAAAAAACCGGCGGTCGCCGCGGCAGTGACCCCTCAGGCAGCACAAACGCCGTCTTACATGAAAAAGTATCCTTGGCTTGCAAATTACAATATTCAAGCCAATTCTAACAACATTCATTTTGCTTTCGACAAATCTATTCTTACTCCGCTCGATAAGATGATACTTAAAAAGGATGCGATTTATCTTAAGTATAATCCCGGAATAGTTATTCAGATTCAGGGCAATTGCGACAGAAGAGGTTCCGAAGCATACAACCTTGCGCTCGGATGGAGAAGGGCTAATGCCGCCAAAGCATATCTTCAAGACCTCGGCGTTTCGGCAGACAGACTTAAAACAATAAGCTACGGAAAAGAAAAACCTTTATGCAGAGCGCATACAAGAGTATGTTATGCGATAAACAGAAGAGACCATTTTGCTGTTGTTAAAAAATAAGCCGCAAAATTTTAAAATTCTGAATTAAAATGAATTAAAATTTAACCCTGAACGGATTTATTAATCCGTTCAGGGTTTTTTATTGCTTTGAAAGCACTAAATAAGCAATTTTATATGTACAGTAAACCATATCTTTATCGTTTCGGTAATATTTATCGTAAACAGCCAGTATCCGCCTCAATGACCCTGCTCCCAATATTTTTTCATTCACGGCATTTTTTGCCCCGAGCATATTTATTTTTTTTAGAAGATGTAAAGAAGACCCGGCAGTTTCCTTATATTCTATTATTTCGGAATAGTTAAGCTTTAATCCGGCAATGCCTATTTTTTCTTTGAAGGGTTCTATCTCCGGAAATTTATGAAGTTTTATATGATTTACATTTTGGGCGGTTTTAAAGCTTTCTTCAAATTCCTTTAATGTTCCGGAAATTAAAAAAGATAATATAATAATTCCGTCTTTTTTTAACAAGGAGCCGCATATATTTAAGAGATAATCTGCTCTATTTAGCCAATGCAGAGTCATATTGGAAAAAATAATATCGAATTTTTTATGCTTTAAAGGCATAAGTTCAGCATCTCCGCAGATCAGGCATGCATTATTTGCCGATGCGTCGGCTGCGGCTATTTTTCTTTTTGCTTCTTTAAGCATTCCAAAAGCGATATCTAAGCCAAAATAATCGAAAGAATTTGAGGAAAAAGCATCTTTAACGGCAAAATATCCCTGAGCTGTTCCGCAACCTATATCAAGTATATTAAGCCGTTTTTTTTCGATATGAAAATTTTTTATAGTTCCGGATATCATTCCGAGGGTTATATTATGGTAAGAAGTATTATTGTCGTAATGCGCGGCTTCGGAAAAATTTTTTTTAACTTTATATTTATCTATCATAGACATAGATATTTACATTCGATTATCATTATCTAAGTTAATTTGGCATGAAAGGCTATTTCTTTTAAGGCATTCTTAAGCGTCCGGAAGTCTATCGACGCATTTATGCCAAGCCTTAATCTGGCGCTTTTTTTGGGAACCGCCGGATACCTTACCGCTTTAAGGTAAATATTAGCTTTTAAAAGCTCTTTTTCTATTAAAACGGCTTTATCTTCGTCTCCTATTAATATCGGAATTATATGGGTCGAGGAATCCAGCGTGTTTAACCCTGATTCTTTTAAGTATTTGCGGGCAAATTCAGAGTTATTCTGCAGTGTTTTAACAATTCCCGGATTTTCCTTTATAAATTCTATCGCGGATAGAGCCGCTGCGGCTGAAGACGGCGGTATGCCGGTGGAAAATATGAATGCCCTGCCGAAATTAATTAAGTATTCTATTATTAAGCGGTTAGAAACGGCGAAAGCTCCGTTTGACGCCAGAGCTTTACCCAGAGTTCCTATAATTATATCGGGTTTTACCTTATGCAAATCGGCGCTTCCGCCTCCTTTCTCTCCTGCCGTGCCGGTTGCATGGGCGTCGTCGACTATGCTTAAGGCGTCGTATCGTCTTGCTATGCTTAAAATATGCGGTATGTCCGGTATATCTCCTTCCATGCTGAAAACGCCCTCGGTTACGACGAGCTTTATTTCATAGTTTTTATGCCTGTCTAATATGTTTTCGAGATGTTCCGGATTGTTATGTTTAAAACTTTTGAATTTTACGCCGGAAGCCAGCACGCCGTCTATAATGGATGCATGTGAGAGTTCATCGAAAATTATAAATGTATTTAGAGGAGAAATACTCGACAGAGACCTGATTATTCCGGTATTAGCCTGATAACCGGAAGGGTATAAAATGCAGTCTTCATAGCCGCCCTTGAATCGGCAAAGTTCTGTTTCCAGTTTCCTGTGTATATCTGAATGCCCGTATATCAGAAAAGAAGACGAGGATGAAGTTCCGTATATTTCGACGGCTTCTTTCGCCGCATTTTTTATTTTTTCGTTTTTAGAAAGCCCCAAATAATCGTTGGTTGCAAGATTAACGATTCCGGTGTTATAATTAAGTTTATCATAAACGTTTTTATGCGGAAAAGTTTTTATACCGTATTTATCGAAACTTATTTCGGGGATCTCTCTGTAGAGGCCAAGCTTTTTGTTTTTTTCGATTTTGCTTGAGATTAGTTCGGATAATAAAGACATATACGTTTATTATAATAACATATCTGCATATTAAATTAAAACCGAAAATTAAATAATGGAAAATAAAAATAAATTTGAATTGGCGGCAGTAGATTTATATCCCGAAATTATGAATATTTACGGAGACAGAGGAAATATTATTTATTTTAAATACAGGTGTTCCCTTTACGGTATAAATATCAGGATTTTTGATGTTTCTATAGGAAAGGGAAAGGAAGAAGAATACGGCGGAGCCGATATTTTTTTTATGGGCGGAGGACAGGATGCGGAGCAGGCATTAATTTATGAAGACTTTATAGACAACAAGAAAAATATTTTAACCGAAGCTATGGAAAATAATAAAATAATGCTGGCGGTATGCGGCAGTTATCAGCTGTTGTGCGATTATTACAAATCTAAAGACGGCAAAGAAATAAAAGGCATTTCTTTATTTAAAGGCTATACGGAATCCAAGGCTCCGAGGCTGGTAGGAAATATAGCTGTCAAAGCCGGCGATTTAGTTCTAGCGGGATTCGAAAATCACGGCGGCAGAACTTATCTGGAAAAAGGACAGGATATTCTTGGCAAAGTTTTAAAAGGATACGGAAACAACGGAGAGGATAAAACAGAAGGGGCTAGGACGGGAAACTTTTTCGGAACATATCTGCACGGGAGTTTTCTGCCCAAAAATTTTGC
>Ga0078972_1001347_pt1 | contig 92990 bp, 82 predicted proteins | sample YelNatPaOPGAMG01_FD_67568 | JGI IMG/M metagenome (GOLD analysis project Ga0078972, IMG submission 67568) | Hot spring thermophilic microbial communities from Obsidian Pool, Yellowstone National Park, USA - OP-RAMG-01 (SPADES assembly) (version 2) | ecosystem: Environmental > Aquatic > Thermal... | reverse complement strand
ATGCCGCGCAGCAATGCGGCGATCGGCTGCGGGTCCAGCCGCGCTGCGGGGGCGTCGAACATCGCCTGCCCGGCGTCGAGAATCGGCCGGTAGCCGGTGCAGCGGCACAGATTGCCGGCCAGATCGTCGGCGAGCTGCTGCCGCGTCGGCCGCGTGCCGGCGGCCAGATGCGCTTCGTAGGTCGCATAAAGCGACATCACGAACCCCGGGGTGCAGAAACCGCATTGCGAGCCGTGGCAGTCCACCATCGCCTGTTGCACCGGATGCAGCGCCCGCCCTGGCGCGAGGCTTTGCAGGTCTTCGACGGTGAGCAGCGCCTTGCCATGCAGCGTGGGCAGGTAGCGGATGCAGGCGTTGACCGGGCGCAGCCGCAGCGGGCCGCAGGGCACGGCCTGGGCGTCGGCTGCGCCTTCGCGGGCGAGTTCGGCGACGACCACGGTGCATGCACCACAATCGCCCTCGGCGCACCCTTCCTTGGTACCGGTGCAGTGCGCGTTTTCGCGCAGCCATTGCAGCACCGTGGTGGTCGGCGGCAGACCGGCGACGCGCACGACGGCGCCGCGGTGGACGAATTCGATCGGGGCAGGGTTCATGTCAGCGGCGTGGTTGCGGATACGGCCAAGGCCATGCACAGATTAGGCCAGATTCCGCCGCGTTTGAGATGCGGTAAATTGTATACAAAACATCTGAGTAAACGCATGTTGCGGAGCCTCGAGCGATGAATAATCCGGTCGACACCATCGAGCTGCGCCTCGTCCGCGTTTTGTATACCGTGCTCACGCAATCCAGCGTTTCCCGCGCCGCGCTGCAACTGGGGATGACCCAGCCGGCGGTCAGTGCCGCACTGCGCCGCCTGCGCGAACTCACCGGCGACCCGCTGCTGGTGCGGCACGGCGGGGCGATGGTTGCCACCCCGCTGGGCGCGAGCCTGGTCGAGCCGGCCGCGCGCATGCTGCGCGACGCGCAGCGGCTGGTCGCGGCGCAGGCCAAGTTCGACCCGGCGCAGACGCAGCAGACCTTTCGCATCGCCGCCGCCGACTATCTCGACCCCGAGTTCCTGCCCGAATGCGTGGCGGCGATTCGCAGCGCCGCGCCTGGTTGCCGGGTCGATCTGCTGCCGCTGTCGGCGGCGTTCGATTACCGCGAGGCGCTGGCCGCCGGCGAGGCCGATCTGGTGCTGGGCAACTGGCTGGAACCGCCGCCGGATCTGCACCGCCTGCCGCTGTGCAGCGACGACATCGTCTGCCTGGTCGCGGCCGATCACCCGTTGCTGCGGCAGGGGCTGACGCTGGAGCGCTATCTGCAATGCGAGCATGTCGCGCCGACCGCGCTGAGGGCACATGGCGAAGGCGTGATCGACCAGTATTTGCAGCGGCAGGGGCTGCACCGCAAGGTGAGTGTGCATTGCGCCTTTTTCGGCGCGATTCCGCGCCTGGTCGCGCGCAGCCTGCTGGTGCTGACCACCGGGCGGCAGTTCTGCCAGCGCTATGTCGACCAGGGGCTTGCGGTGCGGGTGCTGCCGTGCCCGGTGAAGTTTCCGCCGCTCACCTATTACCTGCTCTGGCATGGCCGCAGCCAGCACGACGCCGCGCACCGCTGGCTGCGCGAGCAGGTGCGCGACACCGCGGCGCGGCTGCTGCCTGCCGGCCGTGCGCCCCGCGCCGGAGAGACGAGGTGAGCCCTCAGCCATGCACACCGCGCCGCGCCGGTTCATCCCCGGCAGCGGTGCCGCCGGCCGCAGCGGCGAGGTGCCGATGCGTGACCATCCACCCTAGGAGACACGGATGAATCTCGATTCGCTGTTCAAGCTCGAGGCGCACGGCACCACTGCGCGCACCGAAATCCTCGCCGGGGTGACGACGTTTCTCACCATGTCGTACATCATCTTCGTCAACCCGGACATCCTCTCGACCAGCGGCATGGACAAAAGCGCGGTGTTCGTCGCCACCTGCCTGGCTGCGGCGCTGGGCACCTTCATCATGGCCTTCGTCGCCAACTGGCCGATCGGTCTGGCGCCCGGCATGGGGCTGAACGCCTTTTTCGCCTTCACCGTGGTCAAGGGCATGGGCTTTACCTGGGAGCAGGCGCTGGGCGCGGTGTTCATCTCCGGCTGCATTTTCATCCTCCTCACCGTCACCGGGGTGCGGTCGTGGCTGGTCGCGGGCATTCCGCGTTCGCTGCGCAGCGCGATTGCCGCGGGTATCGGCATGTTCCTGGCGATCATCGCGCTGTCCAACGCCGGGGTGGTGGTGGCCAATCCGGCGACCAAGGTCGGGCTGGGCAACCTGGCCTCGCTGCCGGTGGTGCTTGCCGCAGCGGGCTTTCTGCTGATTGCGCTGCTGGATTACTGGCGGGTGCGCGGGTCGATTCTGCTGGGCATCCTTGCGGTGACGATTGCCAGCGTGCTGCTCGGGCTGACGCCGTTTCACGGCATCGTCTCGACCCCGCCGAGCATTGCGCCGACCTTTCTCCAGCTCGACATCCTGGGCGCGCTGCGCGCCGGGTTTTTTCACATCATCCTGGTGTTCGTGCTGGTGGAAATTTTCGACGCCACCGGCACGCTGACCGGCGTGGCGCGCAAGGCTGGGCTGCTGGGGGAGGGGGCGAGCGACGGCAAGAACGGCCTGGGGCGGGCGCTGTTCGCCGACAGTCTGGCGATCTTTTCCGGCTCGCTGCTGGGCACCAGCAGCACCACCGCATACATCGAAAGCGCAGCCGGGGTGCAGGCCGGCGGACGCACCGGGCTGACCGCGCTGACCGTTGGCGTCCTGTTCCTCGCCGCGCTGTTCATCGCTCCGCTGGCCGGCACGGTGCCGGCTTACGCCACCGCGCCGGCGCTGCTGTATGTGGCGGCGCTGATGATGCGCGAGCTGCTCGACATCGACTGGGCCGACATCACCGAGTCCATTCCCGCTGCGCTGGCGGCGCTGATCATGCCGTTCACCTACTCGATCGCCAACGGTCTGGCCTTCGGCTTCATCGCCTACGCGGCGCTCAAGCTGCTCACCGGCCGAGCGCGCGAGGTGCATCCGGCGCTGTGGGTCGTCGCCGGGTTGTTCCTGCTGCGCTATGCGCTGTTCCCGGCAGACTGACTTCGACCCCTGCCCACTCCTGCGCACTGCGCGCGTCCTGCCATGAACAGCTCTGCCTCTTCCGCCGAACGCCTGGCCGTGCGCGGCGACATCCTGCATCTGCGTGCCGACCCCGGCTGGGGAGCGGAGCCGGGTGACGCGGTCGAATTCCTGCCCGACGGCTGGCTGCTGGTGGAAAACGGCCGCATCGTCGGCGTGCGACCGGCCGACCAGCCGCCACCGACGGACTGCTCCATCGCCGACTGGCGCGGCCACCTGGTGCTGCCCGGTTTCATCGACACCCATGTGCATGCGCCGCAGCTCGACGTGATCGCCTCGTTCGGCACCGAGCTGCTCGACTGGCTCAACACCTACACCTTCCCGGCCGAGGCCGCTTATGCCGACCCGCAGCTGGCGCAGGCCGGGGCCGAGCGCTTCGTGCGTGCGCTGCTGGCCAACGGGGTGACGGCTGCGGTAGTGTTTCCGACCGTGCACAAGGTCAGCACCGAGGCGCTGTTCGCCGCGGCGCGCTCGCGCGGCATGCGGCTGATCGCCGGCAAGGTGCTGATGGATCGGCATTGCCCCGACAACCTGCGCGACGCCAGCGTGGCCAGCGCCGAGCGCGACAGCGTCGATCTGATCGAGCGCTGGCACGGGGTCGACCGCCTGGCGTATGCCATCACCCCGCGTTTTGCCCCGACCAGCAGCGAGGCGCAGCTGGCGCTGTGCGGCGAGCTGATGCGCGCTTACGCCGGGCGTGCCGGCGGGCTTTACCTGCAGACCCATGTGGCGGAAAACCGCGCCGAGGTCAAGTGGGTGGCCGAGCTGTTTTCGCAGGCGCGCAGCTATCTGGATGTGTACGCCCGCTACGGCCTGCTTTGCCCGCGCAGCGTGCTCGCGCACGGTATCTGGCTGGACGACGCCGACCGCGCCGCGCTGGCCGAAGCCGGCGGGCACATCGCCTGCTGCCCATCGAGCAATCTGTTTCTCGGCAGCGGGCTGTTTCCCTGGGGGCCGACCGAGCGCGCCGGAGTCGGCGTGACCCTGGCCAGCGACGTCGGCGGCGGCACCAGTCTGTCGCCGCTGCGCACCATGGCCGACGCCTACAAGGTGCTGGCGCTGCGCGGCGAGCGGCTGACCGCGTGGAAGGCGCTGCACGCGCACACCCTGGGCGCGGCGCAGGCGCTGGGGCTGGCCGGCGAGATCGGACATTTCGCCGCGGGCACCATCGCGGACTTCGCGGTGTGGCGTTGGGCGAACGACCCGGTGCAGGCGCGGCGGCAGGAGCTGGCGCGCAACTTGCATGAAAAGCTTTTTGCCTGGATGACCCTGGGCGACGCGCACAACCTCGCCGCGACGTATGTTCGCGGGCAGCCGATGTTTGCTTTGCAACCCATCCCTCGAACAGCAGGGTGATGCCTGGGCGCTCGCGGTGCAATGCCCGACAATGCCATACGGCGGCCAGCCCGCGATTGCCGCTTAGGGTCGCCGAACCCGTGAACGACTGTCCATGACGCCCGATTTCTCCTCCCGCTACGCCGCCATTTCGCGCGAGGTGCTGCCCGATTTGCTCAGCCGCAGCCCGAAAGCCGAGTTGCATGTGCACATCGAAGGCACGCTCGACGCCGAACGGATTTTTGCCTTGGCGCAACGCAACGGCGTCACCTTGCCCTACGCCGATATCGCCGCGCTGCGCGCCGCGTATGCCTTCACCGATTTGCAGTCTTTCCTCGACCTGTACTACGCCGGTTGCGACGTGTTGCGCACCGAGCAGGATTTTTTCGACCTTGCCTGGGCGTATTTCCGCCAGGCCGCGGCGCAAAACATCGTGCGCACCGAACCATTTTTCGATCCGCAGACGCATACCGCGCGGGGGATCGGCTTTGAGGTGTTCATGCCTGGATTCATCCGCGCCAGCGAACGCGCCCGCGCCGAACTTGGCTTGAGCGTCGGTTGGATCCTGTCATTTTTGCGCCACTTGCCTGAGCAGGACGCGATCGCCACATTGGAAGCGGCGCTGCCGTGGCGCGAGCATTTCATCGGCGTCGGGCTGGACTCGTCCGAGCGGGGCAATCCGCCGGAAAAATTCGAGCGTGTGTTCGCCCGCGCCGCGGCGCTCGGCTTGCACCGCGTGGCGCATGCTGGCGAAGAAGGGCCGGCGGACTACGTGCGCGGAGCGCTCGACGCGCTGCAGGTCGAGCGCATCGACCACGGCGTGCACGCTGCAGACGACCCTGCGTTGCTGCGCCGGCTGAGCGCCGCGCAGGTGCCGCTGACCGTCTGCCCGCTATCGAACGTGCGGCTGCGGGTGTTTCCCGACCTGAAGCGGCACAACCTGCCGGAATTGCTCGACGCCGGAATCAAAGTCACCGTGCATTCCGACGACCCGGCGTATTTCGGCGGCGATCTCAACGCCAACCTCACGGCGTTGTTCGCCGCGCAGCCGCGGCTGGGCGCCCGAGCGGCGTACACCCTGCTGCGAAACAGCCTGGACGCCGCGTTCGTCCCGGCGGCGGACGCAGCGCGCTGGATCACACGGCTCGACACGCTCTGGGACGCCGCATGGCGATCGTCGCGCTGAACCCGGCGCCTGTTTCAGGCGTAGAGCAGGTCCAACAGCGTCCGCGCGACGACCTTCGTGGCCCGGCGCAGGTCTTCGAGCACGAGGTGCTCGTCGGCGCGCTTGGCGTTGCTGTCGCGCACGGTGCGCGGGCCGGCGCCGTAGATCACTGCGGGGATGCCGCGCTCGCCGTACAGCCGCACGTCGGTGTACAGCGGGGTGCCGACGATGGGAATCGGTTCGCCGAACAGTTGCTGCGCGTGGCGCTGCAGCGGCGCGGCCAGGCGCTCGTGGCCCGGCAGCGGTTTGAGCGCACGGGCGAGCAGCAGGCGGCGAATGTCCACCCGCACCCCGGGCACGCTCGCGGCGGCCGATTCGATGACCTGCCGTACCTCGGCTTCGACCTGCGCCGGGTCTTCCTCGGGGATCATGCGGCGGTCGAGTTTGAGCACCACCTTGCCCGGAACGACGTTGGTGTTGGTGCCGCCGCTGATCAGCCCGACGTTGAGGTAGGGGTGGGTGATGCCGGGCACGCGCGAGCGGATGTCACGGTAACGCGCGTTCTGCGCATACAGCGCGTTGAGGATGGCCGTGGCGCCTTGCAGCGCGTCGACCCCGGTGTCGGGAATCGCCGCGTGCGCCATCACGCCGTGCACCGTGACTTCGAGCTGCAGGCAGCCGTTGTGCGCGTTGACCACCTGATAGCTGAAGCCGGCGGCGATTTCCAGATCGGGCCGGGTATGGCCGTGTTCGAGCAACCAGCCGGGGCCGAGTTCGCCGCCGAATTCTTCGTCGTAGGTGAAGTGCAGTTCGACCGCCCCGCGCAGCGGCGCTGCCAACGATTGCAGCGCTCGCAGCGCGAAGGTGTAGGTGGCGAAATCGCTTTTGCTCACCGCGCTGGCGCGCCCAAAAAGCTTGCCGTCTTCGATCTCGCCGCCGTAAGGGTCGTGCGTCCAGCCCTCTCCGGGCGGGACGACATCGCCATGCGCGTTGAGCGCGATCACCGGGCCGTCCGGGCCGAAACGCTGGCGCACGATCAGGTTGGTGATCGACTGCAGGCCATGCGCGTGCGCGACCTCGGCCGGCACCGCGAAGCGCTCGGCCTGCAGCCCCATCGCCGCGAGCAGTTCGGCGGTGCGCTCGGCGTGCGGGGCGTTGTTGCCCGGCGGGGTGTCGGTGGGCACGCGCACCAGTTCCTGCAAAAAGCGCACCTCGGCGTCGAAGTGGGCGTCGACCCAACGGTCGAGCGCGGCGTAGGCCGCATCGGGCGACGCTGGCGCGGACACCGTGGTGGCTGAGGGCACAGCAGAGGGTTTGGTCAGCATGATGCGGCGAGGTCGTCGAGCAGGTGTTGGAAGGCGGCGCAGGCGAGGTCGAGATCGTCGGCGGTGCTGGATTCGAGCGGGTTGTGGCTGATGCCGAAGTTCTCACCGCGCACGAACAACATGGCCTGCGGCATGAGGGTGTGCAGTTTCATCGCATCGTGCCCGGCGCCGCTGGGCATGCGGTGCAGCGGCAGCCCGAGCGCGGCCACGGCGCGTTCCCAACGCGTCTGCCACGCCGGGTCGCTGGGCGCGGCGGATTCGCGCATGGTTTCTTCCACGTGATGCTGCAGGCCGCGGCGTTGGCAGATGGCCTGCAGTTCGGCCAGTACGTCGGCCAGCAGGCGGTCGCGCTGCGCGTTGCTGGGCGCGCGCAGATCGAGGCTGAAGGTGCAGCGTCCGGGCACGACGTTGATCGACCCGCCCGGCACTTCGAGCAGCCCGACGGTGCCGACCGAATCGCCATCGGCGCGGGCGCGACGTTCGACGAACAGCGCCAGCTCGGCCGCGGCGCAGGCGGCGTCGCGCCGCGCATCCATCGGTGTGGTGCCCGCATGGCTGGCCATGCCGATGATTTCGCCGACGCAGCGCACGCTGGCGTTGATCGAGGTGACGATGCCCAGCGGCAGATCGAGCGCGTTGAGCACCGGCCCCTGTTCGATGTGCACTTCGACAAAGCCGCGGTAGCGCGCCGGGTCGCGGCGCAGCGCGGCAATCGCTTCGAGGGTCGCGGGCAGCCCGGCGTGCTGCATGGCTTCGCGCATCGTGACGCCGTCGCGGTCGCGCTGGTCGAGCCACTTCGGGTCGAAGTCGCCGGTCAGCGCGCCAGAGGCGAGAAAGGTCGCCTTGTAGCGCTGGCCTTCTTCCTCGGCAAAGGCGACGACTTCCAGACCGAACGGCAGCCGCCGGCCGGCACGCGCCAGGCGGTGCACGCAGGCCATCGGCAGCAGAAAGCCGATGCGGCCGTCGTATTTGCCGGCGTTGCGCACGGTGTCGTAATGGCTGCCGGTCAGCAGCCGCGGCGCAGCGGGGTTGCTGCCGGCGTAGACGCCGACGACGTTGCCGACGGCGTCGATCGACACGTCATCGAAGCCGATGTCGCGCATCCACGCGGCGATGTCGGCGGCGCAGGCGCGGTGCGCGTCGGTGAGGTAGGTCGCGGTGAGCTGCCCCTTTTCGGCAAAGCCCGGTTCGCTGTGACGGGCGAGCTGTTCGCACCAGTCCCATACCTGCTCGCCCATTGCCGGAGCAAAGCCGAAGCGCTCGTTCAGCCGCAGTTCGGCAATGCGGTGGATCTGCCGCAGGCTTTCGCCAAACTCCACATCGGGCGCTTCGTCCAGCCGGCGCTGCATCGCGGCGATGATCTGCGCGCGGGTCAGCCCGGTGCCGCGCGGGCCGCGCACCGCGAGGATGAAAGGCCAGCCAAAGCGCTCGCGGTATTGCGCGTTGAGCGCTTGAATGCGCGCGAATTCCTCGGGTGTGCACTGCGCCAGCCCGGCGCGGCTTTGCTCAAGGCGCGATTCGGCGGTGAGTTCGCCGGCGATCGCGGCCTTGCCGGCGAGTTCGGGGTGGGCGCGGATCAGCGCGAGCTGCTCGTCGCGGCTGGCTGCGCGCACGGCCTGCACCAGCGCGCGCTTGAGCGCGGCCAGGGTGGCAAAGGGGCGGGCGGCCATCGCCCGCGCGGCGATCCACGGCGAGTGTTCATAAATGCCGTCGAGCAGCGCGGCAGCCTGCTGCGGCGCGGCGGCGTTGAGTTCGGCCAGGGTGGGCATGGTCATTCCCAGACAAAGGCGGTGGCCGCATCGAAGGGGTGGACGGTCTGCCAGTGACGGGCGATGTCGATGCGGCGGGCGATCCACACCCGGTCGTGCCGCTCGACGTGATCGAGAAAGCGCTGCAGCGCGCGGATACGCCCGGGGCGGCCGAGCAGCCGCGCATGCATGCCGATGCTCAGCATCTTTGGTTGCTCGGCTCCTTCGGCGTAGAGCGCGTCGAAGCTGTCGCGCAGGTAGATGAAAAAGTCCTCGGCCTGGGCAAAGCCCTGTGGCAGCGCAAAGCGCATGTCGTTGGCGTCCAGGGTGTAGGGCACGACCAGGTGCGGGGCGAGCTGCCCATCGCTTTTGCGCACCTGCAGCCAGAACGGCAGGTCGTCGCCGTAGTAATCGCTGTCATAAACTAGCCCGCCGTGATCGACCACCAGCCGCCGGGTGTTGGGGCTGTCGCGCCCGGTGTACCAGCCCAGCGGGCGCACGCCACACACGGCTTCGATGGCATCCAGGCCGAGACGGATGTGTTCGCGCTCGGTCGCCTCGTCGACGTTCTGGTAGTGGATCCAGCGCCAGCCGTGACAGGCGATCTCATGCCCGAGTTCGACGCAGGCACGGGCAACGTCCGGGGTGCGCTGCAAGGCCATGCCCACACCGAACACCGTCAGCGGCAGCCCGCGTTTTTCGAACTCGCGCAGGATGCGCCACACGCCCGCGCGGCTGCCGTATTCGTAGATGCTCTCCATGCTCAGGTGCCGCGCCGGGTAGGCTGCGGGGTTGAACAGTTCGGAGAGAAATTGCTCGCTGCCGACGTCGCCATGCAGCACGCAGTTTTCGCCGCCTTCCTCGATGTTGAGCACGAACTGCAGCGCGATGCGCGCCTGCTGCGGCCAGCGCGGGTGCGGCAGGTTGCGGCCGTAGCCGACGAGGTCGCGCGGGTAGCGCGCGGGCGGGGTGGTCGGAGCGTGGGTCATGGCGGTGCAGGCGCAGAAAGCGGTTCAGGCCGCGCTCGGCGCGAGCACTTCGGCCAGATCGGTGCTGGTGGTGCGCGGGTGGTAGAGCAGGCTGTCCTCGGTGGCGCGCAGGTGCGCGTCCATCAACGCCTTGGCGCGGGCACAATCGCGCGCTTGCAACGCATCGAGCAGTTCGACGTGCTCGTCCGACGAATGCTGCGCGGCGCGCGACGACTGATACATCAAGGCGATCAGCGCGCAGCGCGAGATCAGCTCGGACAGCAGTTGTGCCAGCACCAGATTGCCGGTGCGCGTGGCCAGCAGCACGTGAAAGTCGCCGAGCAGCCGGGTGCGCCCGGACACATCGACCCGCCGCACCATCGCCTGCTCTTGCTTGAGGTGCGCACGCAGCGCGCGGAAATCGGCCGGCGTGGCGGTCTGGCAGAACAGTTCGACCAGATGTTGTTCGAGCATGCGCCGCACCGCGAACACCTGCTGCGCTTCCTCCACCGAGGGTCGGGCGACGAAGGCGCCGCGCGCTGGCTCGAGCGTCACCAGATGGTCGCGCGCGAGTTGGAACAGCGCCTGCCGCACGATGGTGCGCGATACCCCGTAGATCGCGGCGATTTTCTGCTCGGTGAGCTTGGCGCCGGGGGCCAGGCGATGTTCGACAATGGCCGTGGTGATCGCGGCGACGATGGCCTGCGTCGCATCGGGCGGTGCCTCGGCCAGCGGGGTGACGACGTTGCGGGCCACGGCACGTTTGCGCGCGGGCTTGTCGGCAGCGGCTTTGCGGGCGGACATGGCAGCGTTCGGCAGGGGGTTCGGAGTTTGTCTGGGGTCAGCAAAAACTGTTGTGCACGCCGAGAGGTTTCGATAGCATACAACGCAATTGAAGATTGTATGCAATATTTTGACTCGACGGCCGATGAGCCGGTGGGCTGCAGCAGGTGAGACTGGCGATGGGACGTCTGACTACGCATATTCTCGACACCGCCAACGGTTGTCCGGCGGCGGGGGTGACGATCGAATTGCATGCGCTGCGCGCTGCCGCGTGGGTTCTGCTGCACACCGTGCGCAGCAACGCCGACGGCCGCTGCGACGCGCCTTTGCTCGAAGGCGCCGCGCTGCAACCAGGGCGCTACCGGCTGCTGTTTCACATCGGCGACTACTTTCGCCGCCGCGGCCTTGCGCTGCCCGACCCGGCGTTCATCGACCAGGTGCCGCTGGACTTCGGCATCGCCGATGCGAGCGCGCACTACCACGTGCCGCTGCTGGTGTCGCCGTGGAGCTATTCGACCTATCGCGGCAGTTGATGCGGCACCGTATCCAACCGCGAATGTGCATGGTCGCAGCGGAGCATCACAGCCGGGGCCGCCCGGCGCGCGACCCAGGGACTTTCGCAGAGCCTGCCGTGGCGGAAGTCGTTTGTAGGGATGGGAAGTGAGGAAATCCGATGAACGACTTGATCGCCACTTATTTGCCGTATGCGATGAACTGGGGCGACGTGCTGCTGCGCTGGCTGCACGTGATCGCCGCGATCGCCTGGATCGGCTCTTCGTTTTATTTCGTCTGGCTGGACAACAGCCTGGAGCCGCCGACCGATCCCGATCTCAAGGCCAAGGGGGTCGACGGCGAACTCTGGGCGGTGCACGGCGGCGGGTTCTACAACCCGCAGAAATATCTGGTCGCACCCAAGCGCCTGCCGCAGCACCTGCACTGGTTCTACTGGGAGAGCTACACCACCTGGCTGTCCGGGTTTGCGCTGCTGGCCGTGCTCTACCTGTTTCATGCCGGGGTGTTCATCGTCGATCCCCGGGTGTTCGCCTGGCCCGCGGCGTGGATGGCCGGGGTGGCGATGCTGGCCTTCCTGGTCGTCGGCTGGGTGGTGTACGACGCGATCTGCCGCGCCTTCGGTCAGGGCAAGAACGGCGACTTGGTTGTCGGCGTGCTGGTGGCGATCTATGTGCTGATCGCCGCCTGGGTGGCCTGCCATCTGTTCGCCGGGCGCGCGGCGTTTCTGATCACCGGCGCGATGCTGGCGACGATGATGAGCGCCAACGTGCTGTTCTGGATCATTCCTGGACAGCGCCGGGTGGTCGCGGCGCTGCGCGCCGGCGACAAGCCCAACCCGCTGGACGGCAAGCGCGGCAAGCAGCGCAGCGTGCACAACACCTACTCCACCCTGCCGGTGGTGTTTGCGATGCTGTCCAACCACTACAGCTTTCTGTACGACGCGGCGAACAACTGGCTGGTGCTGGTGCTGATGATGCTCGCGGGCGCGCTGATCCGGCAGTTTTTCGTGCTCAAGCACAAGGGCGCGTGGAAGTGGCAGTACTGGATCGTCGGCGGTGCGCTGATCCTCGGCGTGGCGATTGCGCTGGCGCCGCGGCCGCAGCCGGCGCAGGCCGCGGCGCAACCGGTGAGCTTCGCCCAGGTCGAGCGCGTCGTGCAGCAGCGCTGCCTGCTGTGCCATGCCGGGCCGGCGGCCAGCAAAGGCGTGCGGCTGGACTCGCCGCAGGGCATCGTCTCCCACGCCGCGGCGATCTATCAGCAGGTGGTGGTCACCAAAGCCATGCCGCTGAACAACGCCACCGGCATGACGGATGCCGAGCGCGACGAGATTGCGCGCTGGGTGCAGCAGGGCGCGAAGCGCTGAGCGTGGCGCCAGCGCCCGCACATGGGGCAAGAGGGGCTGAACACTGGCGCCCGCGCCGCAGCGCGACGATGCGCACACCGCGTTGCAGGTTGCGCTGCTGCAGGCGCCGGGCCGGGACGCGAGAGTATGTGAGCTGGCACAGGAGGGGACGCCGTGGTCAGCCTTCGCCGGGGACGGGCAGGCGGGCGAGGTCGATGACGATGATCGACAGATTGTCCCCGCGCCCCTGCGCGCGCACGCGGGCCTTGTCGATCAGATACTGGCAGCAGTCGCGCGGCTGGAGTTTGGACACGGCGATTTCCAAGTCCTGGTCGGTGAAGTAGTGCCATACGCCGTCGCTGCACAGCATCAGCGTATCGCCGGGAACGAGCTCGCATTCTTCCACCGGCTTGGTTGGCAGCTCGGCCATTCCCAGGCTGCAGGTGAGGACGTTGCTCATGGGATGGTTGCGCGCGCGTGCCTCGGTGATTTCGCCTTTGTCCACCAGCGACTGCACGTAAGAGTCGTCTTTGGAGCGAAGCAGTACGCGCCCCTGGCGGAAGATGTACAGGCGGCTGTCGCCCATATGCGTCCAGTAACAGCGGCCTTCGTCGGCGTGAAACAGCGCGCAGACGATGGTGGAGTGCGGTTCCTGCTCGGTCGACAGCGCGGTCAGGCGGATCATGCTGTGGCTTTCCTGCACGATTTGCTGTAGCAGTGCATGGGGATCGTCGCTGTCGGGGTGATAACGCTCGAACAACTGCTGCGCGGTGAGCATGACCTGGTCGGCGGCTTTGCGCCCGCCGCTTTTTCCGCCCATGCCATCGGCGATCACCGCGAGCACGCAACCTTGGGCCCGCGGGTGGGCGATCACGCGCAACTGGTCCTGCTGGTAGGGGCGGTCGCCTTTGTGCAGCCCGCTGGCCGCGTTCAACCGCCAGCGCGTGCCGGCCTGGTGCTGCACCGGCTTGGGCAATGGGGGCAGGCGCGAGGGCGGATAAAGATCGGTGGGATCCATAAAATGGGCAGCCTCGTGGTGCGCACAGGGCGTGTCGGCGGAAATGCAAAAGACCGATGGGGAAAGCAAAGTTGACAACGGATTCTAGGTGCCGTGCCGACGGGCATCCCGCAGTGGCGCCAGATGGCTGCTGAGCCTGCGGCTGATGCGCTGGCGCAGCCGTCACTGGCAGCGCATTGCGAGGCTTTGTTCTCGCCTGGCAGCCCGTTGCAAAACGAGCTGCCGCAATGGTCGTTGCGCGAGGGGCAGCGGGTGCTGGCGCTGGCCGTGGCGCAGGCCATCAGCGACCGGGCCATTTTGCTTGCCGAGGCCGGCACCGGCACGGGCAAAACGCTGGCCTACCTCGTACCCGCGCTGTTGCATGGCGGCCGGGTCATCCTGTCTACCGCCACGCGCAATCTGCAAGACCAGCTCGACGGCAAGGATCTTCCAGCAGCCCGTCGGGCGTTGGGCGCAGCAGTGCGCACTTGTGTGCTCAAAGGCCGTTCGAACTACGTCTGCCTTTACCGTCTACAGCGGGCAGCACAGTGGATTCACGGCCGGCACGAGCAGGCGCAGCTGCGACGCATCGAGCAATTTGCCCGCAGCGACCCGCGCGGCGATCTGTCCACGCTGCCCGGCCTGGGGGAGAATTCGCCGCTGCACTTTCTCGTCACCTCGACGGCCGACAATTGCCTGGGCGCCGATTGTCCGCAGTACAAATCCTGTTTTGTCTTCAAGGCACGGCGTGAGGCGATGGCCGCGGACGTGGTCATCATCAACCACCATCTGTTTTTTGCCGACCTGGCGCTGCGCGGCGAAGGCGTGGCCGAGCTGTTGCCCACGGTCGACACGTTGGTTCTGGACGAGGCACACCAGCTGGCGGAAATCGGCGTGCAGTTCCTCGGTGCGCGTTGCGGTACGGCGCAAATCATCGACTTGAGCCGCGACGTGCTCGCTGCCGGACTGCAGCACGCCAAAGGGCTGGTCGATTGGCAGCAACTCAGCGCCGCGCTGCAACGCGCCGCGCGTGATCTGCGCCTGGTGGCGCCTCAGGCGTCGGGCCGCCTCAGCCAGGCGCAAGCCCTGGCCCTGCCCGGCTGGGACGTGGCACTGCACGATGTGCAAGCGCAGCTACAGCATGTGGCGGCGGTGTTGGCAGCGCACGAGGACGCGGCGGCCGAATTCACCCGGCTGCAGCAGCGTTGCACCGCCTTGCAGCAGGCGTTGACCGACTGGCAGGATGCGGGCGATGCGCCGGCGCAGCCAGACGGCGTCGGGCAAGTGCGCTGGCTGGATGTGAGCAACTCGCATCTGCGGCTGCAATCCGCCCCGCTGTCGATCGCGCCGGCTTTCGCTGCGTTGGTGGCAAAAAAAAATCAGGCGTGGATTTTCACCTCGGCGACGCTGACCGTCGGCGGCAGTTTTCGACACGCGCGTGCCGCACTCGGGCTGACCACAGAGCAGGGCGGGTGCGCCCCGGTCGGGCAGGCGGTGCCGCCGCGCTGCCGCGAGCTGCGCGTGGCCAGCCCGTTCGATTATCCGGCGCAGGGGCGGTTGCTGGTGCCGCAGGATCTTCCGCTGCCCAACCAGAACGGGCATTCCGCAGCGGTTGGCGCGCTTGCCGCCCAACTGGCTGAAGTCAATCCGGGCGGCACGTTTGTCCTCACCACCACATTGCGCGCTGCCAGCGTCATCGCGCAGACGCTGCGGCAGCGTCTGCCGTCGCGCGCCGTGCTGGAGCAATTCGACGAATCCAAGCAGGCGCTGCTCACCCGCTTTGCCGCGACGCCACGCGCCGTGCTGGTGGGCAGCCAAAGCTTTTGGGAGGGGGTCGACCTGCCGGGAGACCGGCTGACGCTGGTGGTCATCGACAAGCTGCCGTTTGCGCCGCCAGACGATCCGCTGACCGCCGCGCGCCTGCAGCACATCCAGGCCCAGGGGCGCAGCGGGTTTACCGACTACAGCTTGCCGCAGGCCGCGTTGTCACTGCAGCAGGGCGCGGGGCGGCTGATCCGCAGCGAGACCGATCGCGGTCTGCTCGTGGTCTGCGACAGACGGCTGACGGCAACCGGCTGGGGGCGTCAACTGCTGGCCGGGCTGCCGCCATTGACCCGCATCACCCGGATGCAGCAGGCGCTGGATTTTTTGCGCACATTGGGCGGCGGCAGGGCAGGAGCGGCTGCCACCCCGACGCCGCCGGTTGCACCGAGCGCAGCGCCGCCGGGCTCACCAGAGCTTCCAGAATGAATCGTTGCGCTGCGGCAGTCCCTCGGTGAGGTAGACGCTGTGCGGGTAGTTGAGCTTGAGCACGCGCTCGGCATCGTCGCGCAGCTGCGTCAAGCCCAGCTTGCCGTAAGCGTGCACCAGCACGGCCAGCGCCAACTGGTTGGACGGCGCATCTTGATAGTGCTCGATGGCGCGTTGCGCCCGGTCGGCTGCGGCCACATAGGCGCCACGGCGGTAGTAGAACAGCGCGACGTGGGTTTCGTACTCGGCCAGCGAGTTCACGATGTAGCGCATGCGCTGGCGCGCGTCGGCCGCGTATTTGCTGTCGGGAAAGCGGGTGACGAGCTCCTTGAACGCCTCGAACGATTGCTTGGCCGCCGCCTGGTCGCGCTCGTACAGCTTTTGATCGGACAGAAACGAGAACCAGCCTTGATCGGTGTTGAAATTGATCAGCCCTTTGAGGTAGAGCACGTAGTCGGTGTACGGATTGTTCGGATACAGCTTGAGGAAGCGGTCGGTGGCGGCCAGCGCCTGCGCGCGCTCTCCTTGTTTGTAGTTGCCGTAGGCGATTTCGATCAACGCCTGCTGCGCCAGCAGGCCGTAGGGGTAGCGCGATTCGAGTTTTTCGTATAGTTTGACCGCTTTTTCGGTGTTGCCGCTGTTCATCTCGTCTTTGGCCTCTGCATACAATTTGGCCGACGACCAGCCCAGGGTTTGGTCTTTTTCCGGAGACGACGCACAACCGGCCAGGCCAAAGACAACGGCCACGGCGGCAGCGCCCAACAACCGGCGCGTCCAGAGACGGTACAACGCAACACGCATATCAATCGCCCAGGGTGATGTGTAAGCTCCCGGATTATAGGGAGCCGCCTGTGCCGCAAGGTCATGACCGATTCTGCCCAATCCACCGCTTTTGCCGCCGCCGGATTTGCCGCGGTCGATGCAGACGACGAGGACGTCGCGGCCTCGCCCGCGGTGCTCGACGCCGTCATCCCCGACAGCGAAGCCGGGCAGCGACTCGACAAAGTTCTGGCCGCATTGTTCCCACAGCATTCGCGCAGCCGCTTGCAGCAATGGTGCGAGGCCGGGCTGGTATGCATGGGTGGGCAGGTCGCGGGGGTACGCGACAAGGCGCGCGCCGGCCAGGTGCTGCAAGTCACCGTGCCCGTTGCGCCAGAAGACACGGCGTTTACCGCTGAGGATCTGCCGCTGAACGTGGTGTACGAAGACCCGGCGCTGCTCATACTCGACAAACCGGCCGGGCTGGTGGTGCATCCGGCTGCGGGCAATTGGAGCGGCACGCTGCTCAACGGTCTGCTCGCGCGCTACCCCGAAACCGCTGCGTTGCCGCGCGCGGGTATCGTCCACCGCCTCGACAAGGACACCAGCGGGTTGCTGGTGACGGCGCGCTCGCTGCAGGCGCAGACCGAGCTCGTGCGTCTGTTGCAGGCTAGACGCATCCATCGCCACTATCTGGCGCTGGTTTGGGGACGGGTCGACACTGCGTTCAGCGTCGACGCGCCGATTGCCCGTCATCCGCGCGACCGCCTGCGCATGGCCGTGGTGCATGGCGGCAAGCCGGCACGCACCGATTTCACCCCGCTGGCCCAGGTCGAGACCCGCTGGGGGCCGCTGACTGCGCTGCACTGCAAGCTGCACAGCGGGCGCACCCACCAAATCCGCGTGCATTTGCGCGCCGCCAGGCTCGATCTGGTGGCTGATGCGGTGTACGGCGGGCGGGCACGCCCGGGGGTGTGGCTGCAACGGCAGGCGCTGCATGCGGCGCGGCTGGCGTTGCGCCATCCGCTGACCGACGAACCGCTCGATCAGGTCGCGGCGATCCCTGAGGACATCGCGGCGTTCTGGGCCGAGTGCGGTGGCCGGGCGGGGCAGATCGACCCTCACACCTGGCCGGTCAGCAGCGATTGAGGCAGTGCGATGACCGCAACCGCTCCACATCAAACCATTGCTCGCGCTACGGGAGCCGATGCTCAAGGGTGTCGCGCCGGCTGGGTGTGGGTCAACTGGCCGGGCAACCCGCGAGTGCGTGCCGTCTTCACCAGTTGCGCCGGTGGCGTCAGCCGCGGGGCGTATGCCTGTCCGGGCCGAGCGGGGCAGGGCGGGATGAACCTGGGCACGCATGTCGGCGATCGGCCCGCCGATGTCGCGGAGAACCGGCGGCGTTTGCGCCAAGCCCTGGGCGAGGCACAGCCGTGCTATCTGCAACAGGTGCACGGTGTGGATGTGGCCGACCTGGACCGCTGCTTTCAGGACGATGCCGAGCCCGTGGCCGATGCCGCCTGCTGCACTCGGCCCGGTCTTGTCGCCACCGTGCTGGTGGCCGATTGTCTGCCGGTGCTGTTCGCCGCGCCCGGCGGCCGCGCCGTCGCCGCGGCGCATGCCGGCTGGCGCGGGTTGGCCGGCGGCGTGCTCGAAGCCAGTTTGCACGCCCTCTGTCAGCGCGCAGGCTGTGCGCCATCGGAGGTGCAGGTGATGTTCGGCCCGGCCATCGGCCCCGGGGCGTTCGAAGTCGGCGACGAAGTGCGTGCGGCGTTCGTCGGGCAAAACGCGGAGCTGGCTGCCGCTTTCGCACCCGGGCGGCCGGGAAAATGGCTGGCCGACATCTGGTTGCTCGCCCGCTTGCGGCTGCAGCGCGCCGGGGTGCAGGCGCAGCGCATCGGCGGCGGCGGATGGTGTACCGTGAGCAACCCCGGCCGCTTTTTTTCCTATCGCCGCCAGGCGGTGACCGGACGGCAGGCCGGGTGTGTGTGGATCGTCTGACGCCGCGCGCGTTGCAAACCGCCCCGTTGACACTGTCACATCGCTGCTCAAGAATGCGCAACTGTCTGCCGCGGCTTTCGCTCTGCGCGCTCGACAGTAGCGCTTTTCGCCCATTTGTTTCCAACGCCGCATCCCCCATTCAACCCGATGGATCAAGCCACTTCGACGACTCAGGAGACGTCATCGCCGGCGGCACGCGCCGCAGGTGCGATGGGAGCGGACTGGATGCACGGCTGGATGGCGCCGCTGCGCGCCGCGCTGCAAACCGTACCGCGGCAGCCAGCCCCGTCGCTCGACACGCCGCGGGTGGAGCAACTGCGGCAACGCTATCTCGACGAATTCCGCCAGCTCTGGATGTCGCTGCTGGCGCCGCAACCCCAGCCACCGATTCAGCCCGGGCAGGACCGGCGTTTTGCCGCGTCCGCATGGAGTGAAAACCGCATTTCCAGCTACACCGCCGCGCTGTACCTGCTCAGCGCCCGCGCGTTGCTGGAACTGGCCGACTGTGTGCAGGCCGACGAGCCGACGCGGCAAAAAATCCGCTTTGCCGTGCAGCAGTGGGTCGATGCTGCGGCACCGTCGAATTTTTTGCCGCTCAACCCCGAGGCGGTGCACAAGGCGGTGCAAACCCGGGGCGAGAGCCTGCGCACCGGCCTGGACAACTGGCTGAAGGATTTGAGGCAGGGGCGCCTGACGCAGACCGACGAATCGGTGTTCGAAGTCGGGCGCAACGTCGCCACCACGGCGGGGCAGGTGATTTTCGAGAACGCGCTCTTCCAACTCATCGAATACGCGCCATTGACCGACCATGTCCACGCCCGGCCGTTGCTGTTCGTGCCGCCGTCGATCAACAAGTACTACATCCTCGACCTGCAGCCCGACAATTCGCTGGTGCGCTTTGCCATCGAGCAAGGGCATCGCACCTTCATCCTGTCGTGGCGTAACCCAGACGCCAGCATGGGCCAGCTCACCTGGGACGACTACGTGCAAGACGGCGTGATCCGGGCGATGGAAGTCGTGCGCGACGTTGCCGCAGCCGGCAGCGGCGGCACGATCAACACCCTCGGATTTTGCGTCGGCGGCACGCTGCTGGCCAATGCGCTGGCCGTGCTGCAAGCGCGTGGCCGACAGTTCGCGCACAGCGTCACCTTGCTCACCACCATGCTCGACTTCAGCGACACCGGCATTCTCAGCGTGTACGTCGACGAAGCCTCGGTGGCGCTGCGCGAGGCCACGCTGGGCAAGGGCGGGCTGATGACCGGACGCGAACTGGCGTCGGCGTTTTCCAGCCTGCGGCCCAACGATTTGGTGTGGAACTACGTCGTGGGCAATTACCTCAAGGGGGAAACCCCGCCGCCGTTCGATTTGTTGTACTGGAATTCGGATTCGACCAATCTGCCCGGCCCGTTGTTTGCCTGGTATTTGCGCAACACCTATCTGGAAAACAAAATGCGCCAGCCGGGTGCGCTCACCGTCGCCGGGGTGCCGCTCAATTTGCAGTCGCTCACCTTGCCGGCGTATGTCTATGCGTCGCGCGAAGATCACATCGTGCCGTGGCAAACGGCGTACGCCAGCACGCAAATTCTCCGCGGGCCAGTGCGTTTCGTGTTGGGCGCTTCCGGGCACATCGCCGGGGTGATCAACCCGGCCAAGCGCAACAAACGCAGCTATTGGGTCGGGGCGACGCGGGCGCGGCGGCTGCCGGCGCAGCCGCAGCGCTGGCTGGATGCGGCGCAGGAGCGCCCGGGCAGTTGGTGGATCGACTGGGCGCAATGGCTCGCGCGACAGGCCGGCCCGCAGCTTGCCGCGCCGAAAAAGCCCGGCAACGCCCGTTACCGCCCGATCGAACCGGCCCCCGGACGCTATGTCAAGGTGCGAGCATGACCGATTTTTTGCTTTTTTCTTTGAGGGCTGGATGATGGACGACATCGTGATCGTGTCTGCCGTGCGCACGGCAGTGGGGAAATTCGGCGGCTCGCTGGCCAAGGTGCCGGCGGTCGATTTGGGTGCGCTGGTGATCAAAGAGGCCGTTGCGCGCGCGCGGCTGGACCCTGCGCAGGTGTCCGAGGTGATTTTTGGTCAGGTGCTGCAGGCCGGGGTGGGACAAAACGGTGCGCGGCAAGCCAGCATCAAAGCCGGTTTGCCCGATATGGTGCCGGCGATGACGGTGAACAAGGTGTGTGGTTCCGGGCTGAAAGCGGTGATGCTGGCGGCGCAGGCCATTCGCGATGGCGATGCCGACATCGTCGTCGCCGGCGGGCAGGAGAATATGAGCGCCGCGCCGCACGTGCTGCCGGGCTCGCGCGACGGCCAGCGCATGGGCGACTGGAAGCTGATCGACAGCATGATCGTCGATGGGTTGTGGGATGCCTTCAACCAGTACCACATGGGCGCCACGGCGGAAAACGTGGCAAAAAAATACGGCATCACGCGCGACATGCAAGACGCCTTTGCCGCGGCCAGCCAGAACAAAGCCGAGGCGGCGCAAAAATCGGGCCGCTTTGCCGACGAAATCGTGCCGGTGATGCTGCCGCAGAAGAAGGGGGAACCGGTGGCGTTCGCCACCGACGAATTCGTTCGCCATGGCGTCACGCCCGAGTCGCTCGCTGCGCTGAAGCCGGCGTTCGACAAGGCAGGCACGGTGACCGCGGGCAACGCCTCCGGGATCAACGACGGTGCGGCGGCCGTGGTGGTGATGTCGGCCAAGCGGGCCGCCGCGCTGCGGCTGGAACCTCTGGCAGCAATCCGCGCCTACGCCAACGCCGGGCTCGATCCGGCTTACATGGGCATGGGCCCGGTACCGGCGTCCACCCGCTGCCTGTCGCGCGCAGGCTGGACACCACAAGACCTCGATCTGATGGAAATCAACGAGGCGTTCGCCGCGCAGGCCATCGCGGTCAACCAGCAAATGGGCTGGGACACGAGCAAGGTCAACGTCAACGGCGGGGCCATTGCCATCGGCCACCCGATCGGTGCCAGCGGTTGCCGCATTCTCGTCACCCTGCTGCACGAAATGCGCAAACGCGACGCGAAAAAAGGGCTGGCTTCGCTGTGCATCGGCGGCGGCATGGGTGTGGCGATGGCGCTTCAGCGCTGAGCGCCGCAGGAGATCAATGACAATCCAAAGAGGAGATCGAGATGGCAAAGAAAGTGGCGTACGTCACCGGCGGGATGGGCGGCATCGGTACGGCGATTTGCAAACGGCTGTGCGAAGCCGGGCACAAAGTGATTGCCGGCTGTGGGCCGAATTCCAGCCGTAAACAAAGCTGGCTGGAGTCGATGCGCTCGCAAGGCTTCGACGTCTACGCCTCCGAAGGCAATGTCGCCGATTGGGATTCGACCAAAGCCGCCTTCCAGAAGGTATTTGCCGAGCATGGACAGGTGGATGTTCTGGTGAACAACGCCGGCATCACCCGCGATGCGGTGCTGCGCAAAATGACCTACGAGGACTGGGATCTGGTGCTCAAAACCAATCTCTATTCGATGTTCAACGTCACCAAGCAAGTGATCGACGGCATGGTCGAGCGCGGCTGGGGACGCATCATCAACATTTCCTCGGTCAACGGCGAAAAGGGGCAGTTCGGCCAGACCAATTACGCCGCAGCCAAGGCCGGGATGCACGGCTTCACCATGTCGCTGGCGCTGGAAGTCGCGTCCAAGGGGGTGACGGTCAATACCGTGGCTCCGGGCTATATCGCCACCGATATGGTCAAAGCCATCCGCCAGGACGTGCTGGACAAAATCATTGCGTCGATTCCGGTCAAGCGCCTGGGCACGCCCGAGGAAGTGGCCTCCATCGTCGCCTGGCTGGCCAGCGACGACGCGGGGTTCACGACGGGTGCGGAGTTTTCGTGCAACGGCGGTTTGCACATGAGTTGACCGCGGCCAAGCCAGACCGCCGGTGTTTCGGGTTTGTGCGGTGCGGGAAACTCTCGGTGGTAACCGGCGGCAGATATGGTTCAATCGCACTGCATGCTCTGCACGCTCGTTTTTTTGATTGGACCTTTTCGCCATGCCCAAACCCGAATCTGCTGCGCGCGTCATCAAAAAATATCCCAACCGCCGGCTTTACGACAGCGAAGCCAGCGCCTACATCACACTCAACGACGTCAAGCAACTCGTCATGGATGGAGTGCGGTTCGTCGTGCAGGATGCCAAGACGGGAGAAGACCTGACACGCAGTATCCTGCTGCAAATCATCCTGGAAGAGGAGAGCGGCGGCGTGCCGATGTTCAGCGCGGCGATGCTCGAACAAATCATCCGGTTTTACGGCCATGCCATGCAAGGCATGATGGGCAGCTACCTGGAAAAGAACGTGCAGGCGTTCATCGACATTCAGAACAAGCTCACCGAACAATCCCGCGGTCTGTACGACAACGCCGCGCTCAACCCTGAAGCGTGGACACAATTCCTCAGCGTGCAAAGCCCGATGCTGCAAAGCATGATGAGCAATTACCTGGAACAGAGCAAAAACCTCTACATGCAGATGCAGGAACAGATGCAAGAGCAGGCCCGGCAGATGCTCGGGGCGTTCCAGAACGTGCAGAAAAAATAGTGGCGATCGCCCGGCACGGGCGGCTTGGGCGACAATTCGGGGATGCAAGTCACATCCCCCTCTTCCACGAACGCGACGCTGCCGGCGCCGAAAATCGGCTTTGTTTCGCTGGGCTGTCCCAAGGCGTTGGTCGACTCCGAACGCATTCTCACCGAGCTGCGGGCTCAGGGCTACGCCACGTCGAAGAACTATGCGGGCGCCGATCTGGTGATCGTCAACACCTGCGGTTTCATCGACGCCGCTGTGCAGGAAAGCCTGGACGCCATCGGCGAGGCGCTGGCGGAAAACGGCAAGGTGATCGTCACTGGCTGCCTCGGGGCGCGCAGCGACGCTGCCACCGGCAACAATCTGGTGCGCCAGGTGCATCCCAAAGTGCTGGCGGTGACCGGCCCGCACGCCACCGACGAGGTGCTGCAGCATGTGCATGCGGTTTTGCCCAAACCGCACGACCCCTTCGTCGACCTGGTGCCCGCTGCCGGGGTCAAGCTCACACCCAAACACTACGCCTATTTGAAAATCAGCGAAGGCTGCAACCACCGCTGCACGTTCTGCATCATCCCGGCGATGCGCGGCGACCTGCTGTCGCGGCCGATCGGCGAAGTCCTCAGCGAGGCGCGCACCTTGTTCGCTTCCGGGGTGAAGGAATTGCTCGTCGTCAGCCAAGATACATCGGCATACGGCGTCGACCTGAAGTACCGCACCGGATTTTGGGATGGGCGGCCGATTCGCACCCGGCTGACCGAGTTGGCGCAGGCCCTGGGCGACCTGGCGGCACGCCACGAGGCGTGGGTGCGGTTGCACTACGTGTATCCCTACCCGCACGTCGACGAAGTGCTGCCGCTCATGGCTCAGGGACGCATCCTGCCGTATCTGGACGTTCCGCTGCAGCATGCCCACCCGGACGTGCTGCGCCGCATGAGGCGTCCGGCCAGCGGCGAGCAATTTCTCCAGCGCATCGCCCGCTGGCGCGAAATCTGCCCGCAACTGGTCGTGCGTTCGACGTTCATCGCCGGCTTTCCAGGCGAAACGGAGGAAGAATTCGCTTACTTGCTCGATTTCCTCCGCGAGGCGCAGCTCGACCGCGTCGGTTGTTTTGCCTACTCGCCGGTGCAGGGCGCAGCGGCCAATGATTTGCCCGCAGCGGTGCCCGAGGCCGTGCGTGAAGAACGGCGGGCGCGGTTCATGGCAGTGGCCGAAGACGTTTCCACGCGCAAGCTGCAAAACCGCGTTGGCCAGGTGCTGCAGGTGTTGGTCGACCGGGCCAGCCGCGAAGGCGGCGTGGGGCGCAGCTATGCCGACGCGCCAGAAATCGACGGCAAGGTACATATCCTTCCCCCGGACAAACCGTCGCAGCGGCTGCGTCTGGCGCAAAGCACCGGGCAATTCGTCCGCGTGCGCGTGCGCAGCGCGCGAGGGCACGACTTGGTCGGGGAACTGGTCTGAGCCCGGCTCAAACCGGGCCGATCGCGGCTTTCATCGTCACGGCGTTGCGCTCGAAGCTGAGGCCGGCGATTTTGCCCCGATCGACCCGCTGCAGCGTGACGGCGGCTTTCTCGCGCGGCATGAACGCCGCCTGGTCGCACGGGCCGCGAGCAAAATGTCGCCAAGCCGCCTGCGCATCTCGGGCAGGGCGAAATTTTGGTGACGAACGCCGGCATGCCGCTGATGTCGGCGACAAACAACACGGTGCCATGCTCGTGCATCGTTTCCGCGCCGAGGTCGGTTCGACGGAGGCGTTGACTTCGTCCGAAGGCGCTTTTCTCACTGCAAACAAAATGAACCGGATTCTTGCCCCCGGAAAGGTGTGCGACATCCCATGTTCGTTGTCCAGCGTCACGTCATTGGGGGCAAGACTGCGCCCAACCCCAGAACCGCCGCGCGCGCCGGGTTCAGCGGCAGGCAGAGAGTGCGATAGAGCCGAGGACAAGCGTTCGGCGGTGCATTGACGCTACTGGAGTCGAGTCGAAAACTCCATCAGAACAGAGCGCATGCCGTTGCGTTCAGTAGCGCCGTTTGTGCATCGTGTTTGAGAAAAATCTGTCTCAAACTGCATCCATTCCGCAGCTCCGCCGTCAGAGGTGAATGCCGAACGCCGACATATTGCGATAAATCATGTAAAAGGCGACCACGGCGACCAGCGCGGCAAAAATCAGGTTCAACGTTCCTTTGCTGTTCTTGCCCAGGTGCGTGGCCAGGCGCGCGCCGATGACCCCACCAGCGATGCCCCCGGCGATGTAAAGCACGGCCACGGTCCAATCGAGCAGCCCCGAGCGGGCATAGTTGACCGCCGTGGTCAGGCCAAACGTGCCGACAGAAAACAAAGACGTTCCTATGGCGGCGAGCATGGGCATGCCGGTGGAGAAAACCAGTCCGGGGACGATCAAAAAGCCGCCGCCGATGCCGAAGAAGCCGGACAGCAAGCCGACGATGCCGGCAGAAAGCAGCAATTTCCATAGGGAAAACTGGCCTGGATGGCCTTCCATTTCACCGGGCTTGACCTTCTTCGGCCGCACCATCAACGCCGCAATGACCAGCATCACGATGGCAAACAGAAACAGCAGCTTTTTGCCGTCGACGGCTTTGCCCAGGCTGGAGCCGACGAAGGCGGCAATCGCCCCCATCACGGCAAAGATCACCGCTTCTTTCCAGCGCACATTGCCGGCGCGGGCGTGTGGCACGAGGTTGATGTAAGCATTGACCGACACCGCCAGCGCCGTGGTGCCGATGACGACGTGCGGAACCGGATATCCCACCAGGTAGAGCAGCAGCGGCACGGCAAGCACGGATCCACCGCCACCAATGAGACCGAGAGTGAAGCCGACGATCACACCAGAAATGACGGCGAGAATGTGTTGAAGCAGGGTGAGGTCAACGAGCATGGGCAAATGAAGGAAAGGGCTGTGCCGATCGGAAAATCATCGTCTCGTGGCATGACCGGGGCGGGCCGTAGCCGGTGTGTTTGTGTCGATCGAGCCAAACAGTGCGGCTTGCCGACGTTTTGCTGCCTCAAGCATATAAGAATGGCCTTACCGGGGCTGTGAGGATTTGTGCGGTTGTGTGGCGATGCGCAGTTTTGCGTCGCCATGCGGTTGTGCGGGAGACAACTTGTAACTCTGCTCACCGTATGTGTCGTGTAGGCCTGCTGTCAGCCGCGCTGTCGATGCTGCGCCCGGGCTGGCGCGTAGCCGGCCTGCGTCGCCGTATGACACGGCGCATATCCTGAAAACAATGAGGAGATTTGCAATGGACGGAAAAAAAGTGATCAACCCTGCGCCTCTCGGGCTGTCGGGCTTTGCCCTGACGACCTGGCTGCTCAGCATGGTCAATGCTGGTTGGTTTCCTGGAGTCGATGTGCCGATGGTGCTCGCGGCTGCGTTTGCGTTTGGTGGCACGGCGCAATTCGTTGCCGGGGTGATCGAAGCCGGGGTGGGAAATGGCTTCGGCTTTGTGGCGTTTTGCGGATATGGCGCATTTTGGTGGAGTTTCGCCCTGTTCGTCGATTTTTTTGCCAAAGGCGTCCAAGGTCCGTTCGTCGGCTGGTTTTTGCTGCTGTGGGGTGTTTTCACCACGTATCTGTGGATCGCCACGTGGAAGAAGGGGCGCGTGTTGATGCTGGTGTTTACCGCGCTGGTACCGACGTTCTTTCTCCTGGCCGCCGGGGCACTCAGCGGCAACAACGGCCTGAGCGTGCTCGGCGGTTACCTCGGCCTGCTGACGGCTGCCTTGGCGTTTTATCTGGCTGCGGCCGAAGTCATCAACGAGGCCTGGGGGCGCAGCGTCCTGCCAGTGTGATGCGCACCTGCCCGCTGCGCCAGCGTCGCTGCGGGGATGGCAGATTGCGCATAGGGCAGCAGAGCAGTCGGCGGCGGCTGGGCATCGCCCGATGCGCATGAACCGATTCAGCAAGACGTCAGTTTTGCATTGCAGCATGGCGTAAACACAACTTGCTTCCCACAGTCGTGGATCATGGCGCCCGCAGAGGCGCGGCTGGCTCGGCCGGCAGACCCGCTGTGGTCATGGCAGAGCCCGTTCACATCATGCAGAAAAACCGCTGGATTGCGCTTGGCGCGGTGGTTGCTTTGGCCGCGCCGCTGGCCTGGGCCAGCTTTGGCCCCTCTTCTTTTCACCGACCGCGCCGTGCCGATGCGGCCGATCCGCCGACGATGGCAGCGCAGGTCGTCTCACGGTCGTTGCCAACCGACATCGACATCCGCGAAACCACAGGGCCTCGGGGGATCGCCGTCAGGGAATACATCGCGCCCAACGGCGCCTTGTTCGCCATGACCTGGGCCGGCGCGCAGCACGTCGAGGCCAGCGAGGTGGTGGCCGGATTTTTCCCACGGCCGCCAACCGGCGATGCGCCGGCGGCAACGGCCGCGCCTGTGGTCGTGCGCAGCGTGCGCCAGCCCTGGGGCAGCGAGGGCGTGGCGTATGTTCCAGCGCGCATGCCGCTGGATTTCGACGTCAACGCACTGGCACCTTGAGCCGCTTCAGCGGCCATCGCCCAATCGCTTCCACAGGGGACGCATACGGGCTAGCAGCGCGTCGTAGTTGCGGTTGATGCGCTCGATTTCCGCGCTCTGCGTGGCGATCAGCTCGTTTTCCTGCTGCGTGAGCACGCGGTTTTCTTCAAATTTGGTGCGCAATTCCAAGGGAAGCGGGCCTTTGGGGTAGAACTGCGCGTCCGCGTCGAGATGCTGGCGTTGCCTGGCCAGTTCGACGAGCTGCTTTTTTGCATCTTCGATCATGGCTTGTGGCCGATCGAGGTCTTTGCGCCGGGCTTGTTGCAATGCCGTTTCGTTGGGGTATCGCAAGAGCAGGGCGCGATCCTCGCGCTGTTGGTCGCGTTGCTGCTGCGCCAGCCGCCGCGCGGCGTCGTTGGCTTGCGCCTGCTGCGCCTGCTCCTTGGCGGTGAGAATCAGCCGGCGCACCGTGCCATCCGGGCCGATCACCTTGCCGCCATACGTCAGACAATCGCTGGTCAGCCGGTCGGTCGATACCAGGGTACCGTTGGCATCACGGCACAAATAGATGTCGGCGTGCGCCCACAGCGGTGTACTCAGCAGCGCGCCGAACAACGCGACGCGAAAAGCGCGGATTGTGAATTCCATGGACGACAAACAACTGAAGGAATAAGACAATGTCACCTTCCGGGCGCAGTGCAGCCGCCCAAACGCCAGCGGACGCCTCGGCAGTCTTTCGTGCGCTGGGCGCAACCACGGCCGCACTCGGACAACCAGACAACGGATTGTGCCTTGCTTTTTCTACTAACGGGCAAGCCCCGTCCCAGCTGACTCAAACCCACTTTGCGACCGATGTACCCGTTTCCGCTGCGTGTCACTTCGTTGAACCTCAATGGCGTTCGTTCTGCGGTGGACAAAGGGTTGGACACCTGGCTGCGTGAACAGGCGCGTCCCGATCTCTTATGCGTGCAGGAACTCAAAGCGCGCAGCGAGGATATGACTGCGGCACTGCGCGCGCTCGGCGGCTTGCGCGGCTGTGCGTTTCACCACGCCGACAAGCCGGGTTACAGCGGAGTCGGTTTGTATTGGCGGCACGAGCCCGATGAGGTGCGCATCGGCTTTGATCATGCCGAATTCGACGCTGAGGGCCGCTACGTCGAAGCCATCTACAAGCCGCTGGGTGCCAAGCCGTTTGCCGTGATTTCGGTCTATTTCCCATCCGGGTCGAGCTCGCCGCAGCGGCAGGAGGCCAAATTTCGTTTCCTCGCCGATTTTTATGCCCATCTGCAGCAGCGCCGTAGCGCGGCGGAAGTGTTGCTTTGCGGCGACATCAATATCGCGCACAAAGAAATCGATCTGAAAAACTGGAAAGGCAACCTGAAAAACAGCGGGTTTTTGCCCGACGAACGCGCATGGGTCACGCGGCTGCTCGAAACCGGCGGGTTCGTCGATGTCTTCCGCCAGCTCGATCCGCGGCCCGACCGCTATACCTGGTGGAGCAACCGCGGTCAGGCGCGCGCCAAGAACGTCGGCTGGCGCATCGACTACCACCTTGCGACCCCGGCGATCGCGGCGCGCGCAAAGCCGGCAAGCGCGTGGATTTACACCGAGCAGCGGTTTTCCGACCATGCGCCGCTGAGCATCGATTACGCTTGATTCGTTTGGTGGCGCACAACAAAAAACCCGCATGGCGGGTTCGTTGTGTGGCAGCGATGCTGGTGGTGGGCGGTACTGGGATCGAACCAGTGGCTTCCACCGTGTGAAGGTGGCACTCTACCGCTGAGTTAACCGCCCAGATGTACGTCTGGCAAAAACGACGTGCATCACTGAAAAAGAACATTATTGCACACTTTTCAGGAGCTTGGCGATGGCTCTTGGTTGCCGCGTGGTTTCCAGATGCCGCGACCCTTGCTTTTTTTGTCGAGCATTTGCAAAAACGCTTCGTGCGCCTGGAGTTCGGTCTGGCTCGGCTGGCTCAGCGGCAGGCGGTAGCCGTCGAGCGGGCGGGTTGCCGCGGCGGCGTTTTCCTGCGGCGCGTCCAGGTCGATGACCAGGCTGTCCTGACCACGGGTCAGGCTGAGGTAGACCTCGGCGAGAAGTTCGGCGTCGAGTAGCGCGCCGTGTAACGTGCGGTGGGCATTGTCGATGCCAAAGCGTTTGCACAATGCGTCGAGGCTGTTGAATTTTCCGGGAAATTGCATTTTCGCCATCACCAGGGTATCGGTGATGCGCGGGACGTGTTCGCGGAAGGCCGGCAAATTCAGCCGGTCGAGTTCGGCATCGAGAAAAGCGCAGTCGAACGGCGCGTTGTGGATGATGATTTCGGCATCGCGCACGAAGTCGAGCAAGTCGTGCACGATTTGCTCGAAGCGGGGTTTGTCGGCGAGAAATTCCTCGGTCAGGCCGTGCACTTTGAGCGCGTCGGGGTGACTGGCACGGTCGGGATTGAGGTAGCTGTGAAAGTGTCTGCCGGTCAGGCGACGGTTGTACAGCTCGACGCCGGCGACTTCGATGATGCGGTCACCACTGCCGGGGTTGAGCCCGGTGGTCTCGGTATCGAGCACGATTTGGCGGGTCATACGGGGAAATCTCAGGCAAAATAATCGGTTTTGACGCTGCCACCCAGAGGGCTGCGCGGCTGTGCAGGGCGCCGTCTGGCCGCCCTTTGAGGCGTCAAGCCTACCCGAATTGGCCGCGGCTTTGTCTGACGCGGCCGCCGAGATGAGCATGCACGATTCTGAACAGGTCCGCCGCCGGCGGACGTTTGCCATCATTTCCCACCCCGATGCCGGCAAGACCACGCTGACCGAAAAGCTGCTGCTGTTTTCCGGCGCGATCCAGATCGCCGGCAGTGTGAAGGCGCGCAAGGCCAGCCGGCATGCGACTTCGGATTGGATGGAAATCGAAAAGCAGCGTGGCATCTCGGTGGCGTCGTCGGTGATGCAAATGGAATGGCGCGACTGCGTCATCAACCTGCTGGATACGCCGGGGCACCAGGATTTCTCGGAAGATACCTATCGCGTGCTCACCGCAGTGGACGCGGCGCTGATGGTGATCGACGCCGCCAACGGGGTGGAGGAGCAGACGCTGCGGCTACTCGAAGTCTGCCGCGCACGCAACACGCCGATTCTCACCTTTGTCAACAAAATGGACCGCGAAGTGCGCCAGCCGCTGGATTTGATGGACGAAATCGAGCGCACCCTGGGCATGGCCGCCGTGCCGTTCACCTGGCCGGTGGGCATGGGCAAGAGCTTTCACGGCGTGTTCGATCTGCGCGCCGAGCGCATGCGGGTGTTCCGCGCCGGTGAAGACCGGCTGGGCGACGAGGGCGCCGAGTTCATCGACGGAATCGACAACCCGCAGTTGCCGAGCCGATTCGGTGCCGAGTTCGACAAGGCTCGCGATGAAATCGGTCTGCTGCGCGAGGCCGCGCCGGCGTTCGATCGCAATGCCTTTCTCGCCGGGCAGCAGTCGCCACTGTTTTTCGGCTCGGCGATCAACAATTTCGGCGTGCAGGAGGTGCTCGACGCGCTGGTCGAACTCGCGCCTTCGCCGCTGCCGCGCGTGGCAACGACGCGCGTGGTGCAGCCGGAAGATGCGGCCTTCACCGGGGTGGTGTTCAAAATCCAGGCCAATATGGACCCGGCGCACCGCGACCGTATCGCCTTCGTGCGCGTGGTCTCCGGACGGTTCGAGCGGGGCATGAAAATCCGCGTCGTGCGCACGGGCAAGGACATCCGCCCGGGCAGCGTGGTCACCTTCCTGTCGCAGCGACGCGAATTGCTCGACGAGGCGTATGCCGGCGACATCGTCGGGATTCCCAACCACGGCACATTGCACCTGGGCGACACCCTGAGCGAAGGCGAGGAGTTGCAATTCACCGGGTTGCCGTTTTTTGCCCCCGAAATGTTCCGCACCGTCGAAATCGCCGACCCGATGCGCAGCAAGCAGTTGCGCATCGGTCTGCAGCAGCTCGGCGAAGAGGGGGCGATTCAGGTGTTCAGGCCGCTGTCAGGCGGCAGTGTGCTGCTAGGCGCCGTGGGTACCCTGCAGTTCGACGTGGTACAGCACCGGCTCAAGTCGGAATACGGCGTCGACGCGCGCATGGAACCGAGCAAATACCACATGGCGCGCTGGTTCACCAGCGACGACCCGGTGGCGCTCAAGCGTTTCATCGATGTCAACGCCCACCGCATCGCTCATGACGTGGTTGACGCCCCCGCTGTGCTGCTCACGCACGCCAGCGAGTTGCGTGTCATGCAGGAATTGGCGCCGAAAATCACTTTTCACACGCTGCGCGAGCACGCCGGGCAGGTGTTCCAACAAGCGATGCACGGGTAAAACGTGCGGGCCTCAGGATGCCGCCTGGGCGTCTGTCTGTTGCAGGCTCGGGCAGACCACCCCGCGGTACGCATGCCAGCTGGCGTGGCCGACGACCGGCAGCACGACAATCCACCCCAGCCCCAGCGGCAGCATGGCCAGCAGGCTGATGCCGGCGATGAGTGCAGCCCAGCAGCCCATGGCCACCGGATGCTCCAGGCAGACGCGCAGACTGGTGAGCGCCGCAGTGATGGCGTCGACCGGGCGGTCCAGCATCATCGGAATCGACACCACGCCGATGGCGAACACCAGTCCGCCGAACAGCACGGCAACGCCGAGATAAACGAGGACGAAGGCGAGGTTGGCGGGGTCGAGGAGGATGCGCAGCACGCCGCCGGAGTCGGGAATGCCGGCGTCGAAAAATAGCGCGAACACGACCATCGCCGTGCGTCCCCAAAGCAGTTCGATGACGAGCAACAGCCCGGCGAAAATCGCCACGCTGCCGCGCTGCGGCCACCAGCAGCGGATACAAAAATTCAACCGCGCCTCGAGGTTGAGTTCGCAGCGCCGGCTGGCTTCCATCAGACCCATGCCCAAAGCCGGGCCGACGAGCAACAGCCCGGCGGCGAGCATCAGGGTGTATTCGGGGGTGCGCGCCAGCGACCAGGCTAGCAGCCAGCCCAGCGCAGTGAACAGGACGCCGTAGCTCAGCCCGACCACCGGGCATCGGATGAAATCACGCCAGCCGGCGACCAACCAGGTCAACGGGGTGTTCCAGCGCAGGCGACACACGCTCACGCGCGTGCGCGTCTGCGCAGCCAGCGGATGTCGCTGCGCTTCTTCAGGTGTCATGATCCGAATCTCCTCCAAGCCGGGGACGGCCTGCGTCGGGCCATCCTCCTGCTGCACAGGCTACGGTGCGACGAATCGCCGCACAACTCGGGATATCACGGGGTCAGCGATGGGAAGAATCGCGACAAACGAATGCGAGTGGTCGAGGTGGGCGTGGACCAGGGTTTCTGGCGGGCAGACACGGATAACGCTAGCGAATCGCCCGGGTTCGAGACGGCCGGCGCTTCGCACGGACGAACTCATCGACGACGAGCAGCACCGCGCCGATGAAAATGAACGAATCGGCCAGATTGAACGCCGGCCAGTGCCACTGCCGGCCGTGGAGGGTGAGGTAGAAGTCGAGAAAGTCGGTCACCTTGCCCCAGAGCAGGCGGTCGATGACGTTGCCCATCGCCCCACCCAAAATGCATGCCAACGCCAGGCTGAATAGGGTTTTGCCACGGTTGCGTGCGAGCAGCCAAATGATGAATGCCGACGCCGCCAGGCTCAGCGCGGTGAAAAACCAGCGCTGCCAGCCGGGTTGCGCGGCGAGGAAGGAAAAAGCCGCTCCGGGGTTCTGGATGTCGACCAGGTTGAAAAAAAACGTCACCGGCACGCTGCTATTGAGCGGCAGTTCCTGCCGCACCAGCCATTTGCTCGCCTGATCCAAGGCGATGACGGCCACGGCGACGAGCAGCCATGGCCAGACAGAGGCACGCTGCGGCGTCTCGGGGTGATGCTCGCTGGGCGGTGCAACCATCGGCAGGCTCAGGCGATGTGACGCGGCTCGCCGGCGCCGTAAAGGGTGCTGACGCAGCGCGCACACAGCCCGGGGTGCGCAGCGTCGGTCCCAACGTCTGCGCGCCAGTGCCAGCAGCGTTCGCATTTGGCATGCGCCGTCGGCGTGACGACGATGCGCAGCTCGTCCTGTGCCGTATGCAGTGTGGCGCGCGAAGTGATGAACACGAAGCGCAAATCATCGCCCAGCGGCGAAAGCAGGGCGAATTCGGTAGGTGGCGCGTACACATCGACTTCGGCCTGCAGCGAGGCGCCGATCTGTCCTTGCTCGCGTAGTGCCTCGATCTGTTTGTTCACCATCTCGCGCACGGCGCGGATGCGCGACCAGCGTTCGAGCAGCGGCGCGGCATCGTCCTGCTGCGGCCACTGCCAGTACGTCGTGGCGAAAATGCTCTGGCCGTCGCCCACCAGCGCCCAGGCCTCTTCTGCAGTGAAGCTGAGAAACGGCGCCATCCAGCGCAGCAGCGCCTGGGTGATGTGCCACAGCGCGGTTTGCGCGCTGCGCCGCGGCAGGCCGGCAGCCGGCGTGGTGTAGAGCCGGTCTTTGAGCACGTCGAGGTAAAACGCCCCGAGATCTTCCGAACAGTACACCTGCAGTTTGGCGACGACGGGATGAAATTCGTACCGGTCGTAGTGCGCCAGAAAGGTGGTTTGCAATTGCCGCGCGTGCGCCAGCGCCCAGCGGTCGAGTTCGAACATCTGGCTCAGCGGCACGGCGTCGCGCTGCGGGTCGAAATCGCTGGTGTTGGCGAGCAAAAACCGCAGGGTGTTGCGGATGCGGCGATAGGCGTCGACGACGCGGGCGAAGATTTTGTCGTCGCCGGCGATGTCGCCGGAGTAGTCGGCCGAGGCGACCCACAGCCGCACGATTTCGGCGCCGAGTTTGTTGCTGGCCTGGATCGGGTCGACGCCGTTGCCGAGCGATTTGCTCATCTTGCGTCCTTGCGCATCGACGGTAAAGCCGTGCGTGAGCAGCGCCTTGTACGGGGCGCGACCGTACATCGCGCAGGCGGTCAGCAGCGAGGAGTGGAACCAGCCGCGGTGCTGGTCGTGGCCTTCGAGGTACAGATCGGCTTCGGGGCCGCCGTCGTCGTGACCGGCGTCGGCATGGCTGCCATGCAAGACGGTGGTGTGCGTCGTGCCCGAGTCGAACCAGACTTCGAGAATGTCGCTGCTTTTGGCGTAGTGCGCGGCGTCTTGCGCGCAGCCGACACGGCGCAGGATTTCCTCAGCGCTGGCTTGACTCCAGGCTTCGATGCCGCCGTGCTCGATCATGTCGGCGGCGACGTCGAGGATCTCCATCGTCTTGGGATGGAGCTCGCCACTGCCGTTGTGCAGCAAGAAGGGAATGGGCACGCCCCAACTGCGCTGGCGGCTGATGCACCAGTCGGGCCGGTTGGCGATCATGTCGTGCAGCCGCGCCTTGCCATTTTCCGGGTAAAACCGCGTCTGCTCGATGGCGTCCAGCGCCATCTGCCGCAGGGTTTTGGGCGCTTTGTCCTTGGTGAACACGCCTTCGCCTTCGTCCATGCGGATGAACCATTGCGCTGCCGCGCGGTAGATCACCGGGACTTTGTGTCGCCAGCAATGCGGGTAGCTGTGCACGAGCGGCGCAGTGGCCAGCAGCCGGTCGGCCTGCTCGAGTGCATCGATGATGTGCGGCACGGCCTTCCAGATGTTCTGCCCGCCAAACAAGGGGAAGTCGGCAGCGTAGTGCCCATCGCCCTGCACCGGGTTGAGGATGTCCTGCGTCGACATGCCGTGGGCCACGCACGAATTGAAGTCGTCGACCCCATACGCCGGGGAGGAATGGACAATGCCGGTGCCGTCCTCGGCGGTGGCGTAATCGGCCAGGTACACCGGCGACAGCCGACGGTAGCCCGGGTCGGCGGCGTACAGCGGATGACGGAAATCCAGCCCGGCCAGCGCCCGTCCTTTGACCGTGGCGACGACTTGTCCGGCAAGCCCGTAGCGTTGCAGACAGGATTCGACCAGCGAAGCCGCCAGCACGAGGTAGCCGCGCGCAGTGTCGACCAAGGCGTAGTCGAGCTGCGGATTGAGGTTGAGTGCCTGGTTGGCCGGGATGGTCCAGGCGGTGGTCGTCCAGATCACCGCGAACGCCGGTTTGGCCGGGTCGGGCAGCCCCGGCAGGCCAAACGCCGCGGCCAGCGCCCCCGGGTCGTCCGCGGCGAAGGCCACATCCAGCGTCTGCGAGGTTTTGTCGTGGTACTCGATTTCGAACTCGGCCAGCGAGGAGCCACAGTCGAAACACCAGTACACGGGTTTGAGCCCCCGGTAAACGAAGCCGCGCTCGATCACCCGCTTGAAGGCGCGAATTTCCGCCGCCTCGTTGGCGAAATCCATGGTGCGGTATGGATGCTCCCAGTCGCCGACGACGCCCAGGCGCTGGAAATCGGCCATCTGCTGCGTGATTTGCGCCGTGGCGTAGGCCCGGCTCTTTTTCTGCATGTCGTCACGCGGCAGGCTGCGGCCGAACTGTTTTTCGATGGCGTTTTCGATCGGCAGGCCGTGACAGTCCCAGCCGGGGACGTAGGGCGCGTCGAATCCGGCGAGCTGGCGTGATTTGACGATCATGTCCTTGAGGATTTTGTTCACCGCGTGCCCCATGTGGATCTGGCCGTTGGCATAGGGCGGGCCGTCGTGCAGCACGAACTTGGGCCGCCCCGCGCTCGCCATGCGCAGCCGCTGGTACAGCCCCGTGTCGTTCCAGTCTTTGATCCACTGCGGCTCGCGTTTGGGCAGATCGCCGCGCATCGGGAACGGCGTATCGGGCAGATTGAGGGTGTGGCGATAGTCGGGTTTGTCGCTGCAGGCGGAGGGCTGATCCATGAAAATAGCGGGCAAAGCGGCGCGTGCAAATGACGCAAATGGGAAAAACAACGGACGATCCGGCGCAATGCAGAGTCTGCGCGCGGTGCAAAACGCGGGGGCCGGCGGTCAAATTCGGTCGCGGGTCGTCTGGCGCGCAAATCGGGCAAACCAGGCACGCGCTTGCGCACAATCGTGCGCAATGGCGGCGGTGAGGCGGGCAAGGTCAGAGTAATGCGCCTCGTCGCGCAATTTGTGCAGCAGATCCACTGTGACAAGTTTACCGTAGGCGTTGCCGCTCCAATCGAACACGTGGACTTCGAGCAAAATCCGCCCGTTGGTCTCGACTGCCGGGCGGGTTCCCAAGCTGGCCACGGCTGGCAGCGGCTGCGCAGCCAAGCCGTGGACCTGCGCCACGAACACTCCGGCCAGCGCCGGGCGGGCACGGTCGAAGCGCAGGTTGAGCGTCGGGAAGCCGAGCTGCCTGCCCAGTTTGGCGCCGTGCACGACGTGACCGGATACGGCATAAGCACGGCCGAGGAGTAACTGCGCCGTGTGCATGTCGCCGGCTTGCAGCGCATCACGCACGGCCGAACTGGAAATGCGCAAGTCCGATTGGCGCACTGCGGGCAGGCGTTCGGCCTCGGCGCCGGCGGCCGTGAGCAGCGTGGACAGGGTGGAAAAATCGCCGGCGCGCGCGGCGCCGAAACGAAAATCATCTCCCACCAACACATAGCGGGCGTGCAGGCCCTGCAGCACGACGCGGTGGACGAATTCCTGTGGAGTCAGTTCGGCAATCCGCTGGTCGAAGCGCAACACCACGACTTGTTCCACGCCGACGTCGCGCAACGCGCACAATTTGTCGCGCAGGGTGGAAATATGCGACGGCGCCTGCGCCGTCCGCCCCGAGCGTGTTGCAAAAAAATCACGCGGATGAGGTTCGAAGGTCAACACCGTGGGGACGAGTTGGCGGGCGCGGGCGGCACGCAGCAAATGCCGCAGCATGGCCTGATGACCGCGGTGCATGCCATCGAAATTGCCGATGGTCAGCGCCGTTTCCGACGCCAGTCCGCGGTGCTGAAAACCTCGAAAAACACGCATAAAAACAGAGGGTTGAACAACAGAGTTGACGAGATTGGCAAATGCCCGCCGCGGCTTTGCGCAGTTCGTGGCGCGGATGGGGCCGGGTAGACGCATCCCACGACGGGGCGAAGCAGACGATTCGTTGCCGTCGCACGCGTAGGACTTATTGTCTGCGCAAACACCGCGGGCGCGCCGCGGCGCGAGCACGCGGCGGTTTTGTCCGAGGCGCAATTGTCGCTTGCAAGAAGTTTTTGCGTGTATAGTTGAAGGGCAGTCGAAACAAGTGCCTGCCTTCTTCTTACGGGGTGGCTTGTGACGGTTTCACAGTTGTGATTTTCCGGGCTTGTTGAAGATTTGCACTTTTCTCTTTTTTCTTTAAAGGTTGATTCATGGCTACCGGTACTGTGAAATGGTTCAATGAGTCCAAGGGCTTCGGTTTCATCAAGCCCGACGAAGGCGGCGAAGATCTGTTCGCGCATTTTTCTGAAATCCAGGCCAAGGGTTTCCGCACGCTGCAAGAAAACCAGCGTGTCGAATTCACCGTCAAGGCCGGCCCGAAAGGCCCGCAGGCTTCGGCCATTCGCCCGCTGTGAGATCTCGCCCGCTCTGAGATCTCTCTTCGGGCGTCTCTTTGAGACGTCTTTTCGAGGCGTCTCTTCAGATGACCGTTGAGGTGTCTTCTTCTCAGACGTCTTTGAGGTCCGCTTTGATGGTTTGAACGAGTCCGTGTCGGGGCGGCCTGCCTCGACGCAGATTTCACGGCCACAAAACAGTGCACAACCGGCTCCGGCCGGTTTTTTTGCGCTCCGCAGGACATGGTCGAAGAACTCGTCAGACAGTATGGTTATGTCGCCGTCGCCCTGGGGGCGTTTGCCGAGGGCGAGACGGTGCTGCTGTTTGCCGGATATGGCGCGCAGCGCGGCTGGCTGCAATGGCCGCTGGTCGTCGGTGTCGCCGCGCTCGCGGCGACGTTGGGCGATCAAACCTTCTTTTTTCTCGGCCGCTGGTTCGGGCCGCAATTGCTCGCCCGCTATCCGCAGTTGCAGGCGCATTTGCCGCGGGTGCAGGCCATGTTGCACCGTCATGCGCACTGGGCGATCATCAGCGTGCGCTTTCTTTACGGCATGCGCATTGCCGGGCCGGTGCTGATCGGCGTGGCCGGTGTGCCGCCGTTGCGGTTTGTCGTGTTCAACGCCATCGGCGCGCTGTTGTGGGCGCCGCTGATCACCGCGCTGGGTTGGTTTTTCGGTGCGACGCTGGCCGTGGTCGCCGCGCGCGTGCAATTCGGGGAAGAAATTCTGCTCGCCGTGGTCGTCGGCATTGTCGCCGTCGCCTGGGCGGCGCGGCGCTGGCGGCGCCGCAGCCGTTGAAGCCGACGTTCAGCTTTTCAACCCCATGGCATCGCGCACGGCATGCATGGTTTGTTGCGCCACGGCACGGGCTTTGTCGCAGCCGTCGGCGAGGATGTCGCGGACCAACGCCGGGTTGTCGAGGTAGGGCTGGGCGCGCGCGAGCATCGGCTGCTGCTCGCGCAAAATGGCGTCGATTACCGGCTGTTTGCATTCCAGGCAGCCGATGCCTGCCGTGGTGCAACCGCGTTGCACCCATTCGCGCGTGGGCGCATCCGAATACGCCAAATGAAACTGCCAGACCGGGCAGCGCTCCGGGTTGCCGGGGTCGGTGCGCTTGACCCGCGCCGGGTCGGTGGGCATGCGCCTGACTTTGTGTTCGACGCTGGCGCGCTCCTCGCGGATGGCGATGGCATTGCCGTAGCTTTTGGACATTTTCCGCCCATCGAGGCCGGGGAGTTTGGACTCGGGGGTGAGCAGCACGTCGGGTTCGCGCAGGATCTGCCGGCGGCCACCGCCGAGCTGCGCGCGCAGCGCGTCTTTTTCCGCCCGGGAGAGTTTGCTCGAAGCGATCAACTCGCGCGCCTCGTCGCGTTTTTCCGTCAGCCCCTCCTGATCCGCGGCGCGGCGCAGCGCCTGGTATTGCTGCCGCACGTCCTCGGGGAGTTTGGCCGCGGCGGCGCGTGCCTGGGCTTCGATTTGCGGGTCTTTGCCGTACAGATTGTTGAACCGCCGGGCGATTTCGCGGCTCATCTCGATGTGCGGAATCTGGTCGGCGCCGACCGGCACGTAGCGCGCCAGGTAGATCAGGATGTCCGCGGCCTGCAACAGCGGGTAGCCGAGAAAGCCGTAGGTGGTCAGATCTCTGTCTTTCAGATTGGCGATTTGGTCTTTGTATGTCGGCACGCGTTCGAGCCAGGACAGCGGCGTGCCCATGCCCAGCAGCAGGAACAACTCGGCGTGTTCGAGCACGCGGCTTTGCACGAACAGCGTCGCCTTGGCCGGATCGACCCCCGCAGCCAGCCAGTCGATGACCATTTCGGTGGTATGCGCGGCGATGGTTTCCGGGGTTTCGTAGTGCGTGGTCAGCGCATGCCAATCGGCGACGAAAAAAAAGCAACTGTGCGTGTTCTGCAACTGCACCCAGTTTTTCAGCGCGCCGTGGTAGTGGCCCAGGTGCAGCGCGCCGGTGGGGCGCATGCCGGAGAGCACACGGTCGTCGGAAGAGGGCTGGGTGGTGGCGGAGGCGGTCGAAGTCATGGACACAGGAAAAGCGACGGATCGGGGGCAATGGCCATGCGGCTCAGAGCAGCATTTGGAACGGGCCGAGCAGGAGTTTGAGCGCTTGCATCGACAAGGCCATCAGCGGGCTGAGCCAGAACGTGGTCACGATGCCGGTGAGCACCAGCGCCATGACGATGAAAAAGCCGTAGGGTTCGATGCGCGACAAGGCGATGGCCTGACGCACCGGCAGCAAACCGACCAGAATGCGCCCGCCGTCGAGCGGCGGCAGCGGAAACAGGTTGAAGACGAACATCACCAAGTTGACCAGAATGCCGGCCTGGGCGACGTCGTAAAAATAGATTTCCCGAATCGCCAGGGCGTGCAGCGCGACGAGCAGCAGTCCCCAGAGAAAGGCCTGGACGAAGTTGGACGCCGGGCCGGCCAGCGCCACCCAGATCATGTCGCTCTTGGGGTTGCGCAGACGGGAGAAATTCACCGGCACCGGCTTGGCGTAACCGAACAAAAACGCGCCCGAAGTGGCGAAGTACAAAATCAGCGGAACCAGGATGGTGCCGATGAGGTCGATGTGCCGCATCGGGTTGAGCGATACCCGCCCCATCATGTACGCGGTGTTGTCGCCGAAGTAACGCGCCGCGTAGCCGTGCGCCGCCTCGTGCAGGGTGATGGCAAACAGCACCGGCAGGGCATAGACGGTGACGGCCTGTATGAGTTGATCCATGCGCGGATTGTAGGAAGGGAAAGGAACGGAGTGCCGAAGAGGCCGCGATGCCCCGCGCGCCAACACGGCGGCGCAGCGCCAGCCCCGGTATCCACGCCCTATTGCAGCGACGGGATGCCCAGCGCCTGCAGCGGCCCGCGGCCGATGCGGACCACCACGGGCTCGGCGCCGCACAGATCGACCACGGTGGTCGGCTCGCTCGGACAAGGGCCGGCGTCGAGAATCAAATCGATCTGGCGTTCCAGGCGGTCGCGAATGTCCTGGGCGTCGTTCAAGGGATGTTCCTCGCCAGGCAGGATCAGCGTGGTCGCCAGCAGAGGCTGCGCCATTTCCACCAGCAAGGCGTGCGCCACGGCGTTTTGCGGCACGCGCACGCCGATGGTTTTGCGCGAGGGGTGCGACACGCGCCGCGGCACTTCCTTGGTGGCTTCGAGAATGAAAGTGTATGGCCCGGGGGTGCAGGCGCGAATCAGGCGGTACTGGCGGTTGTCCACCCGGGCGTAATTGCCCAGTTCGGACAGGTCGCTGCACAGCAGGGTGAGGTGATGGCGTTCATCCACCTGGCGGATCTGCCGCAGCCGCTGCACTGCCGCCTTGTCGTCGAGATGGCAGACCAACGCATACGACGAGTCGGTGGGAATGGCGGCAACCGCACCGCCATGCAGCAGTGCCGCGGCCTGCTTGATCAGCCGCAGCTGCGGGTTGTCCGGGTGAAGGGTGAAGTATTGCGCCATGTTCGGCGGCCTCAATGCAGTAAATCCCACACGGGAACGAGATCCGCTGGCAGCGGCGGCAGACGCCCCAGATCGCAAACGCTTTCGCCCGGGCTGTGAAAATCCGAGCCACGCGAGGCGTACAGGCCGAGTTGCAGCGCGATCGCCGCGTATTTACGCGCCTGCGCAGCGGTATGGCTGCCGGTGACGACTTCGATCCCCTGTCCGCCGATCTGTTTGAAGCGTTGCAGCAAGGCCCATTCCTCGGCGTCGGTGAAGCGGTAGCGCCCCGGATGCGCGAGCACCGCGATGCCCCCGGCGGCGGCGATCCAGCCGGCGGCCTCGTCCAGCGTGGCCCAGGCATGCTCGACATAGCCCGGCTTGCCAGGCGTGAGAAAGCGGCTGAATACCTCGTGGGTCTGCCGGCATACGCCCTGGTCGACCAAAAAGCGGGCGAAATGCGTGCGCGACAGCAGCGCGGGGTTGCCGGCGTAGTGCAGCGCACCTTCGTACACCCCGCGCAGGCCGAGATGTTGTTCCAGGTCGCGCGCCATGTCGCGGGCACGCTGGTCGCGGCCGCTGCGGATTTGCTCCAGGCCGCAGCGCAGTTGCGTGTGCCGCGGGTCGATGCCCAGCGCGACGATGTGCACGGTTTGCGCGGCGAACGACACCGAAATCTCCACCCCCGGGACGAAGCGCAGGCCGAGCTCGGCGGCGGCGCGTTGCGCTTGCTCCAGCCCGCCGAGTTCATCGTGATCGGTCAGCGCCCACAAATCCACACCGTTGGCCTGCGCGCGCCGCGCCAGTGCCGCAGGAGAGAGCGTGCCGTCCGACACGGTGGAGTGCGAATGCAAATCGGCGTTGCGCGGGGAAGGACACAGCATGCGGCCATTGTAGGCAGTAGGGCCGTACACTGCGGCGCATGGCCAAATCTCCCCACGTCAGTCTGACCCCGGCCACGCAGTGGCTGCGCGCGCGGGGGATCGCCTACACCGAACATGTGTACGACTACGTCGACCACGGCGGCGCGCAGCACGCGGCGCAAGCGCTGGGTCTGCCGCTGCATGCGGTGATCAAAACATTGGTGATGGAAGACGAGGCCAGGCGGCCGTTGCTGGTGCTGATGCACGGCGACTGCGGCGTTTCGACCAAGCGGCTGGCCCGCATCATTGGCGTGCGGCAGATCGCTCCGTGTGCTCCCGAGGTGGCGCAGCGACACAGCGGCTACCTCGTTGGCGGCACCTCGCCGTTTGGCGTGCGCAAACCCATGCCGGTGTGCGTGGAGCGATCCGTCCTCGCTCTGGACTGGCTGTACATCAACGGTGGCCGGCGCGGCTATTTGCTCGGGCTGCCGTCGGCGGTGTTGGAGTCGGCGCTGCGAGCGCGGGCAGTCGATTGCGCGGTGCCCCCATAGAATCACGTTTCATGAATTTCTCGACCGTCGCCGCGCTGGGATTTGCCGCCTTGGCCTATGTGCTCGGCTCGCTGTCGTTTGCCGTGCTCGTCAGCCGCGCCATGGGTATGGCCGATCCGCGCAGCTATGGTTCGGGCAACCCCGGGGCGACAAACGTGCTGCGCAGCGGTAATAAACTCGCCGCCGCGCTCACCTTGCTGCTCGATGCGCTCAAGGGCTGGATCGCCGTGGTGCTGGCCATCGCGTTCAGCAATGCGTTCGGTTATGGCGTGCCGGGGGTGGCGCTGGCCGCCGTGGCGGTGTTTCTCGGGCATTTGTACCCGGTGTTTTTTCGCTTCCGCGGCGGCAAGGGGGTGGCCACCGCCGCCGGTGTGCTGCTGGCCATCCAGCCCTGGCTGGGGCTGGCCACGCTGGCCACGTGGCTGATCGTCGCCGGGTTCTTCCGCTATTCCTCGCTGGCGGCGCTGGTGGCGGCCGTGTTCGCGCCGTTTTACTACTGGTTCGGCGGCGGGCTGGCGTGGACCACCGACCCGGCGTTGCTGCTGGCGCTGCTGATCATCAGCGCGCTGCTCATCTGGCGGCACCGCAGCAATATCGACAAATTGCTGCGCGGCGAGGAAAGCCGCATCGGGCGCAAAAAGTAGACCGCGGCAGCGGGGCGCGGCGGTCAGTCGCGGAAGTTGGTGAACGACAGCGGGGCGTCGGTGATGTCTTTGCGCAGCAGCGCGATGGCCGCTTGCAGGTCGTCGCGCTTGGCGCCGCTGACGCGCACGGTCTCGCCCTGGATCGAGGCCGTCAGCTTGAGTTTGGAATTTTTGATCACCGCGGTGATTTTTTTCGCCAGGTCTTGCTCGATTCCGGCCTTGACGGTCAGCACCTGCCTGACCTTGTCGCCGGAAATCTTTTCGATTTTCCCCATGTCGAAAAACCGCGGGTCGATTTTGCGCTTGGCCGCCTTGGCCAGAAACACGTCGCGCACCTGGCCGAGCTGAAACTCGCTGTCGGCGGTGAGCGTGAGCGTTTTGTCGTCTTGCTGCAGCTGCGCGGAAGTCCCCTTGAAATCGAACCGCGTGGCGATTTCCTTGGCCGCTTGCTCGCAGGCGTTGCGCACTTCGACCAGATCGGGTTCGACAACGGTATCGAATGACGGCATGGGATCGACCTCGACAGGATAATGGAGCGTTTTGTGTCGACGGATTCTATGAGCCTGCAAATCGAAACCGACGTGCCGCTGCGCGCGCTCAACACCTTTGGCATCCAGGCCAGCGCGCGCCGGCTGGTGCGGCTGCGCAGTGCGCGCGATGTGCGACTGGTGGTCGATCATCCAGAACTCGGGCGCGCGCCCAAGTTCGTTCTCGGCGGCGGCAGCAATCTGCTGCTCACCCGCGACATCGACGCCGTGGTGCTCAAAATCGACATCATGGGCGTGCGTGTGTGCGAGGACGATGCCCGTTCCACGCTGATCGAAGTCGGCGCCGGCGAGCGCTGGCACGACGTCGTCGAGTGGACGTTGCAGCGCGGTTACTTCGGCCTGGAGAATCTGGCGCTGATCCCGGGCACGGCGGGGGCGGCGCCGGTGCAGAACATCGGCGCTTACGGCATGGAGCTGGCCGACCGGCTGGAATCGGTCGACGTGGTCGATCTGGTCACCGGACGCACCGCCACGCTGCCCGCAGCGCACTGCCGCCTGGGCTACCGCGACAGCGTGTTCAAACGCGAACTGGCGGGCAAGTCGGTGATCACCGCGATCCGCCTGCGCCTGCCCAAGCCGTGGGTGCCGGTGACCGGTTATGCCGACGTGCAGCGTTGGCTGCAGCAGCGCCACATCACCGAGCCGACGCCGCGCGACGTGTTCGACGCCGTTTGCGCCATCCGCCGGGCCAAGCTGCCCGACCCGGCTGTGCTGGGCAACGCCGGCAGTTTTTTCAAAAACCCGGTGGTCAACCGCACCATCTGCAACGAAATTTTGCAAGACTATCCCGACGTCGTCAGCTACCCGCTGCCCGACGGCACGTTCAAGCTCGCCGCGGCGTGGATGATCGCCGCCTGCGGCTGGAAAGGGCGCAGCTTGGGCCGCGCCGGGGTGCACGCGCAGCAGCCGCTGGTGCTCGTCAACCTCGGCGGCGCCAGCGGTCAAGAGGTGCTCGCGCTGGCCCGCGAGGTGCAAGACAGCGTGCAGCGCAAATTCGGGCTGCGGCTGCAGCCCGAACCCGTCATCGTCTGAGACTCAGGCTGCAGCCTGGGTCGCGTCGAGCACGGGATAGTCGGTGTAGCCCGCCTCGCCGCCGCCATAGAACGTCGAGGGATCGGGTTTGTTCAGCGCGGCGCCCAACCGCAACCGCGTGACCAAATCGGGGTTGGCGATGAATGGTCGGCCGAACGCCACGGCATCGGCCAGTCCCGAGGCGATGCGCGCTGCCGCGGTCTGCCCGGTGTAATTGCCGCAAACGATGATGCGGCCGCCAAACGCCTCGCGCAGCCGCTTGCGCAAATCCATCGACAACGACGGCCCGCCCGCCCAGTCGGGCTCGGCGATGTGCACATACGCGATGCCGCGGCGGTCGAACTCGCGCGCCAGGTACAGGTGGATGTCCTCGGTTTGCGCGTCCTGGATGTCGTGGCGGTTGAAATGCGGCGAAATGCGCACCCCCACGCGCCCGGCGCCGGCGACGGCAACGATGGCGTCGAGCGCTTCGAGCACGATGCGCGCGCGATTCTCCAGACTGCCGCCATACCGGTCGGTGCGCTGGTTGGTGTTGGTGGCAAGGAACTGCTGCAGCAAATAGCCGTTGGCGCTGTGCAATTCGAGCATATCGACCCCGGCGTCCAGCGCACGGCGGGCGGCGCGGGCGTAGTCGTCGATGATGCCGGCGATTTCCGCGGTTTGCAGTGCCCGAGGCGTGTCGCACGGCACGCGCTTGGGCCCTTGCGGGGTGACGACGAACGATTCGCCGGTCTGGCTGCGGATGGCGCTGGGGGCAACCGGCGGCTGGCCGTTTTCCTGCAGCAAATGGTGCGAAATCCGCCCCACGTGCCAGAGCTGCATGGCCATGCGGCCACCGGCGGCGTGCACCGCGGCGGTCACCCGCGCCCAGCCCTGCGCCTGGGCATCGGTGTAAATGCCGGGGGTGAAGGCATAGCCTTGCCCCTGGCGGGAAATCTGCGTCGCCTCGCTGACGATCAGCCCGGCGCTGGCACGCTGCGCGTAGTACCGGGCGTTGAGATCGTTGGGAATGTCTCCGGGTTGGCTGGCGCGCGACCGCGTCAACGGCGCCATGATGATGCGGTTGGGCAACTCGACCGCGCCGAGCTGCAAGGGGGTGAACAGAGGGGATGTGTTCATGAGAACTCCGGGTTGTGCAATGCAACCAAGATGCTAAATGCGCGGCAATGCGGGCGCACGGCGCCAGGCTGGCAAGGGTTTGGCTCTTGTGTTATCGCGCCATCAGAAACCAGATGGGTATAAAAGACAAAAACTATTCATTTGATCAATGCAAACGGCACGGCTAGGGTTGCAGCCATCGCCTGTACCGATTAGCTGCCATGTCCGCCCGTCAGTCCCTCCTCGATCGGCTGTTTGCCAACGGCACGCCACTGCACGACCCGGTGCGTTCCCCGCCGGGAGACACCGCGGTGAAGACCACGACTTGTTACATGTGCGCCTGCCGCTGCGGCATCAACGTCCACCTGCGCGACGGCGAGGTACGGTTCATCGAAGGCAACCCGCGGCATCCGTTGAACCGGGGCGTGATTTGCGCCAAGGGGTCTGCCGGCATCATGAAACAGGTGTCGCCCGCGCGGCTGACGCAGCCGCTGCGGCGCAAACCCGGCGCCGAGCGCGGCGACGGCGAGTTCGAGCCGATTTCGTGGGAGGATGCGCTGCAACTGCTCGAACAGCGCCTGCGCCGCATCCGCGCCACAGATCCCAAGCAATTCGCGCTGTTCACCGGGCGCGACCAGATGCAGGCGCTGACCGCCTTGTTCGCCCGCGACTTCGGCACGCCGAACTATGCGGCGCACGGTGGGTTTTGCTCGGTGAACATGGCTGCGGGGATGATCTACACCTTCGGCGGCAGTTTCTGGGAGTTCGGCGGGCCCGATTTGCAGCATGCCAAGCTGTTCGTCATGCTCGGCACCGCCGAAGATCATCACAGCAACCCGATGAAGCTGGCGCTGTCGAAGTTCAAGCGAGCCGGCGGCCGGTTCATTTCGATCAATCCCATCCGCAGCGGCTACTCGGCGATCGCCGACGAATGGATTCCGATCCGCCCCGGCACCGACGGCGCGCTGTTGCTCGCGCTGATCCACGAGCTGCTGCGCACCGGCCGGTTCGACACCGCATTCACCGCGCACTGCACCAACGGCGCGCAGCTCGTGCGCGTCCAACCCGGGCAGGCGCAAGACGGACTGTTCGCTGCCGCGCCAACGGCGCCGCACGACCCGCCTGGCGTGCTCGACCGCCTGTGGTGGGACGAGCGCACGGGCCGCGCGGTCGCAGCGTGCAGCGAGGAAGCGCAGCCGGCATTGTTCGGCCATTACACCTTGGACGACGGCACGCCGGTGGCCACTGCCTTGCAACTGCTGCGCGAGCAGGTGCGCGACTGCACCGTTGACTGGGCGCAAGAGCTCACCGGCATTCCCGCCGGGCGCATCCGTGATCTGGCGCAGGAGATGGCGCATGCCGCGCTCGACTTGGCCGAAGACCTGCCGCTGCCCTGGACCGACTGGCGCGGCCGACACCATGACGCGCTGCAGACGCGGCCGCTGGCGTTTCATGCCATGCGCGGCCTGGCGGCGCATTCCAACGGCTTTCACACCGTGCGCGCTCTGGCCATTCTCATGAGCCTGCTGGGCACCATCGATGCGCCCGGCGGGTTTCGCCACAAGGCGCCGTATCCCAAGGACGTGCCGCCCGACGTGCGCGGCCCGCGCGGCATATGCGACGTGCGGCCAAACACGCCTTTGGCCGGCGCGCCGCTGTTCTGGCCGGCATCCCCCGACGACTTGGCGCTGATGGACGACGGCAGCCCGCTGCGCATCGACAAGGCGTTTTCTTGGGAGTATCCGCTGGCGGTGCACGGGCTGATGCACAACGTCATCACCAACGCCTGGCGTGGCGACCCGTACCGCATCGACACCTTGCTGATTTTCATGTCGAACATGGCGTGGAATTCGGCAATGAACACGCTCGACGTGCGCCGCATGCTGCGCGACAAGGACGAAAACGGCGACTACCGCATCCCTTTTATCGTGGTGTGCGACGCATTCCACAGCGAAATGACCGCATTTGCCGATCTGCTCCTGCCCGACACCAGTTATCTGGAGCGGTTCGATGCCATGTCGCTGCTGGACCGGCCGATTTCCGAATTCGATGCCGCAGTCGACTCGGTGCGCGTTCCGGTGATCCCGCCCCTGGGGCAAACCCGGCCGTTCCAGGAGGTACTGGTCGAACTCGGGGCGCGGCTGGAACTGCCGACCTTCGTCCACGCCGACGGCAGCCGCAAATTCCGCGACTATGCCGATTTCATCGTCAACTACCAGACTGCGCCTGGGTCGGGTATCGGCTTTCTCTGCGGCTGGCGCGGCGCCGACGGCAGCAAATCGCTCAAGGGCGAGCCCAACCCGCGGCAGTGGGAGATGTATGCGCAGAACGACTGCGTGCACGTGCACCACCTGCCCGAGGCCGCGCGCTATCGCCGCAACTGGAACCGTGCCTATCTCGATTTTGCCCATGACAACGGCTGGCGCGGGCGCAACACGCCGATCATGGTGGCGATTTATTCCGAAGTCCTGCAGCAATTCCGGCTGGCGGCGCAAGGACTGCGCCCTGGACGGCAGCCGCCGGCGTCGTTGCGCCAGAGGGTGGCGCAGCACTTCGCTCCACTGCCGTTCTGGCAGCCGCCGCTGGAGCAGGCAGTGACCGACCTGGCGCGCTTCCCGTTGGCCGCGGTGACGCAGCGGCCGATGGCCATGTACCACCCCTGGGATTCGCAAAACGCTTGGCTGCGGCAGATCCACGGCCACAACCGCCTGGTGGTGCATGCGGCCACGGCGCAGCAGTATGGCATCGCCGACGGTGCCTGGCTGTGGGTGAGCTCGCCGTGGGGCCGGGTGCGCGCACGCTGCCAGTACAGCGAGGCCGTCGAGCCAGGCACGGTGTGGACCTGGAATGCCATCGGCAAAGCCAGCGGTTTCTGGGGGCTGCACCCGCGCGCCGCTGAATCGCAAAGCGGTTTTTTGCTCAACCACCTGATCACCGAAGAACTGCCCATGGCCGGGCAGGGTAGGGTGTCCAACAGCGACCCCGTCACCGGGCAGGCGGGCTGGTACGACGTGCGCGTGCGCATCGACCCGGCAGACACGCCGCAGGCGGAGGATCTGCCGTCGCAGCCGGCGCAGACTTGGCCGCAATTCGCCCCGGTGGCCGCGCCACCGCACCATCGCGCGCGCATCGCCCCGGTGGCGGTGCTGCGCTACTTTGCCGGGCGCATGGGCCTGGCAGGAGAAGGTCAATGACCCAACTCGCCCTGGTCATCGATTTGAACGTCTGCGTCGGCTGTCACGCCTGTGTCACGTCGTGCAAACAATGGAACACCTCCGGCGCCGCCGGACACCTCAGCGACCTGGACCCCTACGGCGAAAACCCGCTGGGCGTGTTTTTCAACCGCGTGCAGACGTATGAAGTCGGGCAATTCCCGCAAACGCAGACGGTACATTTCCCCAAGAGCTGCCTGCATTGCGAGCAGCCGCCGTGTGTGCCGGTGTGCCCCACCGGGGCGTCGTACAAGCGCAAGCAGGACGGCATTGTGCTGGTCGACAGCGACAAATGCATCGGCTGCAAGTACTGCGCCTGGGCCTGCCCCTACGGCGCGCGCGAATTCGACGCCGATCGCGGCGTGATGACCAAGTGCACGCTGTGCGTGGACCGGCTCGACGATCCGGCGATTCCTGCCGCGCAGCGCCGCCCGGCCTGCGTCAACGCCTGCCCGACGCAGGCGCGGCTGTTCGGCGACGTGCACGACCCGGATTCCGAGGTGTCGCGTGCCATCCGTGAGCGTGGCGGCTATACGCTGATGCCCGAGCTCGGCACCCGTCCGGCCAACCATTACCTGCCGCGGCGCGCGGCGCATGCGGAGTAAGCCATGCGCCCGGCTTTTTCGGTGCTGCTGCTGACCACGCTGATCGGCTGTGCGCAGGGGCTGGCGGTGGCGCTGGCCGTGCCGTTGCTGGCCGGTGGCGCTGGCGGGACGGCGTGGCTGGACTTTTGGCGGCCCGGGTTGGCGCTCGTGCTCGGCTTGGGCGCGGCGGGGTTGGTGGCGTCGTTTGCCCATCTCGGCCGGCCCGAACGCGCCTGGCGTGCGGCGGCGATGTGGCGCACGTCGTGGCTGTCGCGTGAAGTCATCGTCTTGCCGGGGTTTCTCGGCGTCGCCGCGCTCGGTCTGCTCGCTCTGCTGACCCGGCAACGCTGGCCGCAGGCGCTGGCTGCGCTGCTCGTCGCCAGCGCGCTGCTGCTGTGGCTGTGCACTGCGATGATTTATGCCGGAGTGCGTTTTTTGCGCGAATGGGCCACACCGCTGACGGTGGTCAATTTCCTGTTCATCGGGCTGGCCAGCGGTTGCCTGCTCGCCGCCTGTCTGGCGCTGTGGCGGCTGCCGCTGCAGGCGGCGCACTATGCAATGGCCGCGGCTGCGGCGCTGGCCGTCGCGCTGCTCGGGCGGGTGGCCGCAGCATGGCGGGCCCATCGCCTGCAGCCAGCCGGGTCGCTGCAAACGGCCATCGGCGTGCCATCACCGCACATTCGGCAGACGTCCAAAGGGTTCACTGCGGCGGCGTTCACCACGCAGGAATTTTTCCACGGGCGCAGTGCCGTCTGGGTGGCGGGCGTGCGTTTTTGCTGGGTTCTGCTCGGTTTCATCCTGCCGCTGCTGCTGTTGCTGTTCACGCCGCTGGCGTTGCGCGCGGTGGGCTGGCCGCTGGCGCTGCTCAGTCACCTGCTCGGCTTGCTCGCCGAACGGTGGGATTTTTTCGCCCAAGTGCGGCATCCGCAAAACCGCTACGTCCAGGCGGCGTTGTGACCGAGTGCAACGGCAGGGAACATCGCCAGGCCGCAGGCAATCCACCTCCTTTTGGTCGAAGAGGAGGACGTCGATGGGCAAAGTCTGCTCCGCCATCGTGACGTTGTCGCTGGCATCGCTGGCTGCTGTTGCCCATGCCGCGGCGCCGTCTGCCGTCTGTCATACGCAGCCGCAGGGCAACGCCTGCGCTGCACAGACGCGGCATCGCTTGAACGCGCGCATGAACCGGCTCTACCGGCTGGAACTGCGGCAGGTGATGGGCAGTTACGCCGAGCGCCGCCTGGTGCACGCGCAAAATCTCTGGCGGCGCTGGGCCAACGCCGAATGCCTGTTCCGTGTCGGGCCGGCGGATCGCGGCGGTCCGGCGTGGCCGGCGCGTGACGACGCCTGTCTGGACGGTCTGATCCGCCAACGCATCGCGCAACTCGCCGCCGTGTTGCACTGCACGGGAGCCGACTGTCCGCCGAAGTGACGCGGCGCGTCAGCACGCCATCAGCCGGCGGTGGCACACTACGCACATTCGACGAGGAGACACCGCATGCAACAACCTTCCCCCAACGACGAAGTGCTGCTGCGCGACACCGATGCGCGCGGCGTTGCCGTACTCACGCTCAACCGTCCGCAGGCGTTCAACGCGCTGTCCGAAGCGCTGCTCGACGCGCTGCAGCGCCAGATCGACGCGCTGCGGCAGGACGAGGCGGTGCGCGTGGTGGTCATCCGCGGCGCCGGGCGGGCGTTTTGCGCCGGTCACGATTTGAAGGAAATGCGCGCGCAGCCGTCCGCGGCGTATTACCAGAGCCTGTTTGGCCGTTGCAGCAAGGTGATGACCGGGTTGATGCGACTGCCGCAGCCGGTGATCGCGCAGGTGCACGGCATCGCCACCGCCGCTGGATGCCAGCTCGTCGCCAGTTGCGATCTGGCGGTGGCGGCGCACGACGCGCGATTCGCCGTATCCGGGGTCAACTATGGGCTGTTTTGCTCGACTCCTGGCGTGGCGCTGGCGCGCAATCTGCTGCGCAAGCCGGCGATGGAGATGCTGCTGACCGGTGAGTTCATCGACGCCGCCACGGCGCAGCAGCGCGGCCTGGTCAACCGCGTGGCCGCGCCCGGTGCGCTCGACGCCGAGGTCCAGACGCTGGTGCGCAGCATTCTGGACAAACCCGCCGCCGCGGTGCGCCTGGGCAAGGAGTTGTTCTACCGCCAGGTCGAAACCGGAGTCGACGCCGCTTACCAACTCGCGGCGCAGACCATGACCTGCAATATGCTGGAAGATTGCGCGCTCGAAGGCGTGCAGGCGTTCATCGACAAGCGCCAGCCGACGTGGCGCCAGCCGGGTTGACGTCCACCGCGGCGTCAAGCGGCGCAGCGCCGGTGCAGCCGCCAGAGCAGCACGGCGCACGCCAAAAGGCTCAAGCCGCCGGCTGCGGCCCATAGCCCAGGCGGCCAAAGCAACGGCGTTGGCTGCCCGGCCCAGCCGCGGCAGGCCCAGGCCAGCGGCTGCAACCCCAGCCCACATATCCCCAGCAGCAACAGGCTCCAGCTGAAACGGGTGAACAGGCCAAAGCCGAGCAGCAGCCACAAGGCAAACGCGGTCGAGGGCAGTCCGACCCACACCGCAACGCCCTGCAGCCAGAAGGCGCACGCCGTCATGACGCCGCCGCCGGTTCGTCGCGGCGGGCGGTGTAGGTGACGAAGTGATAGTCCCAGCCCTGCGGCGCGTGGTGCGTTTGCCGCGCGGTTTGAACGAAGCGGCTGCGATCCCACGGTGGAAAGTGGGTGTCACCGTCGAAATCGGCGTCGATTTCGGTGAGTTCCAGCGCGTCCGCCAGCGGCAACGTCTGCGCGTAAAGCTGCGCGCCGCCGATGACGAAAGCCTGCGGCGCGTCGGCCACCAGGCGCAGCGCGGCATCGAGCGACACCGCATGCTCGGCGCCCGCCGCCTGCCAGTGCGGCTGGCGACTGACGACGATGTTGCGCCGACCGGGCAGCGCGCGGCCGAGTGACTCCCAGGTGCGCCGTCCCATGAGCACGGGGTGACCGAGGGTCAATTGTTTGAAACGACGCAAATCGTCGGCAAGATGCCACGGCATGCCGCCGTTGCTGCCGATGACGCCGTTGCGCGCCACCGCGGCAATGAGGATCAATCGCGTCATACCGCCACCGGCGCCTTGATCGCCGGGTGATGTTGGTAGTTTTTCAGCACGAAGTCGTCGAAGGTGTAATCGAACAGACTGGGCGGTCTGCGCGCGAACTCCAGCGTCGGGTAAGGGTAGGGCGCGCGGCTGAGCTGTTCCTGCACCTGGGCGAAGTGGTTGCTGTAGAGGTGGCAGTCGCCCCCGGTCCAGACGAAATCGCCGGGCAGCAGGTCGGTCTGCTGCGCGATCATCAGGGTCAGCAGCGCGTAGCTGGCGATGTTGAACGGCACGCCGAGAAAAATATCGGCGCTGCGCTGGTACAGCTGGCAGCTCAGCCGGCCCGGCTCGCCTGCGGCCCGCGGCGGAGCGACGTAGAACTGGAAAAGCGCGTGGCAAGGCGGCAGCGCCATCTCGGCGATCTGGCCGACGTTCCAGGCGCTGACGATGATGCGGCGGGAATCGGGCTGGGTGCGCAGCTGCCGCAGCACCTGGCTGATCTGGTCGATGGTGCGGTGCGGATCGTCGGGCGTGGGTGCCGGCCACGAGCGCCACTGTACGCCGTAGATCGGCCCGAGTTCGCCGTCGGGCCGCGCCCATTCGTCCCAGATGGTCACGCCGTGCTCGTGCAGCCAGCGCACGTTGGAGTCGCCGCGCAAAAACCACAGCAACTCGTAGGCGACGCTTTTGAAGTGCACCCGCTTGGTGGTGATGAGCGGAAATCCGGCCGACAGGTCGAAACGCATCTGGTGGCCGAACACGCTGCGCGTGCCCACCCCGGTGCGGTCGGTCTTGTCCTGGCCGTGGGTGAAGACGTGGCGCATCAGGTCTTCGTATGGGGTGGGAATCGAGGTCATGCACAAATCCAAACGCGGGCGCGAAACATCAATCCTATCGGTTTGCCGCATCGCCAACCTGCCCGCCGCAGGGGGTACGGGGTGGACTGCCGCAAGGTCATTGCATGAACTGCAGCGCCGCCAGGCCGGCGTACAGACCGCCGCGCGCGATGAGCTCGGCGTGGGTGCCGATATCGACGATGCGGCCCTGATCCATCACCACGATGCGGTCGGCGCGCTGCACCGTGGCCAGGCGGTGGGCGATGACCAGGGTGGTGCGGTCCAGCATGGCGTGTTCGAGCGCGATTTGCACCTCGCGCTCGCTGGCGGCGTCGAGTGCGCTGGTGGCCTCGTCGAGCAGCAGCAGCGGCGCGTTTTTCAGCATCGCCCGAGCGATGCTGATGCGCTGGCGCTGCCCGCCGCTCAGCCGCACCCCGCGTTCACCCAGGTAGGTGGCGTAGCCCTGCGGCAGTTCGCGCAAAAAGCCGTCGGCCTGCGCCGCGCGCGCAGCGGCATAGACCTCGTCGTCGCTGGCGTCGGGGCGGCCGTAGCGGATGTTGTCCATTGCGCTGGCGGAAAAAATCACCGCATCCTGCGGTACGAGGCCGATGCGCCGGCGCAGCGCGGTGAAATCGGCTTGCTGCACGTCCACGCCGTCGATGCGGATGCTGCCTTGCTGCGCGTCGTAGAAACGCAGTAGCAATTGCAGCACCGTGGTCTTGCCCGCGCCGCTGGGGCCGACCAGTGCGACGGTTTCTCCCGGGGCGATGCTGAGCGAGAAATCGTCCAGCGCCGGCTTGTCCGGGCGGGACGGGTAGAAAAACCGCACGCGATCGAGGACGACCGTCGAGGCGCCGTGCACCGCGGGCAGCGCCACCGGATGCGCCGGGTTGCGCACCGGCGACTGCTCGGCGAGCAGTTCCATCAGTCGTTCGGTGGCGCCGGCGGCGCGTAGCAGGTCGCCGAACACTTCGGCCAGCGCCGCTGCCGAGCCGGCCACCAGGCCGATGTACAGCACCGTCTGGCCGAGTACGCCCGCGCTCATACGGCCTTCCATCACCGCCACGGTGCCCAGATACAGACCGTAGAGCAGCGCGCCGAATAGCGCGACGATGATGAACGCGGTGAGCAGCGCGCGCACTTTGTTGCGGCGCACCGCAGTGTGGAACGCGGCTTGCACCGACGCGCGGAACCGCTGCGCCTCGTCGGCTTCGCGGGCGTAACTTTGTACGACCGGCATGGCCGCCAGCACTTCGGTGGCCAGCGCGCTGGCGTCGGCGATGCGATCCTGGCTGGCGCGCGACAGACCGCGCACGCGGCGGCCGATGAGCACGGCCGGGGCGACGACGGCGGCGATGACCACCAGCACACCGAGCATCAGCCCCGGGTTGGTGACGATGAGCATGGTCATGCCGCCGGCGAGCACGACCCCATTGCGCAGCCCCATGGAAAAACTGGTGCCGACGACCGTCTGCACCAACGTGGTGTCGGTGGTCAGCCGAGAAATGACCTCACCGGTCTGCGTGTGTTCGAAAAACTGCGGGCTTTGCCGCAGCACATGCGCATAGACCGCGCTGCGCACGTCGGCGGTGACGCGCTCGCCCAGCCAGCTCACCATATAGAACCGCGCCGCGGAGAACACCCCCAGCGCCACCGCCAGGGCAAACAGCCCGGCGAAGTGCCAGCCCAGCGCGGCGCGGCTGGCCTGCGCGTGCGCCAAACCGGCGTCGATCAGCCAGCGCAGCGCCAGCGGAAACGCCAGCGTGCTGCCCGCGGCAAGCAGCAGGAACGACAGGGCGATGGCGATGCGGCCGCGGTACGGACGCAGAAACGGCAACAGCCCGCTGAGCGAACGCATCGAGCGGCTACGCGGGCGTTGCTGCTGCGGCAGCGCGGCGGATGCGGCGTATTCGGCAGACATGCGGCCATTACAGCATGCCGCGGGCAAACCCTCGTGGACGAATGTCAATCCGCTGCCGCTGCACCGGCGCCGGCAGTGCCTGCGGCTCGGCGGCGGGCAAACCGCGGCTAGGCCAGCCTGGCCGGGGATCACCCGGCGCGCGCGGGCGCATGGAGCTGCCGGTATAGTCGGCGCATGACGCAAACTCCTCCTCTCGTTGTCGCTGCCCAGATCGATGAAGCGGCCTCGATCGTGCTGCACGGCCTACGACAGAACAACCTCAAGCACATCGATTTACGCATCCCGTTGGGCAAAATCGTCGTCGTCACCGGCGTGTCGGGGTCGGGCAAGAGTTCGCTGGCGTTCGATACGGTATACGCCGAAGGGCAGCGGCGCTACGTCGAAACCTTTTCGCCGTATGCCCGGCAGTTCCTCGACCGCATGGACCGGCCACAGGCGGATCGCATCGACGGCATTCCGCCAGCCATCGCCATCGATCAAACCAACCCGGTGCGCACCTCGCGCTCGACCGTGGGGACGATGACCGAGCTGGCCGATCACCTCAAACTGCTGTTCGCCCGTGCCGCCACGCTGTACTGCCGCGGCTGCGGCGCGCCGGTGCGGCGCGATTCGGCGCAGAGCATCACCGTCGACGTGCAGCGCCGCGCCCGGCGGTACGACGGCGGGCTGCGCTGCGCCGTGGTGTTCGCCGTGGCCGTGCCGTCCGGGATGACGGCAGCGCAGATCATGCAGCAGCTCGCCGCGCAAGGCTATACCCGGATTCTCGGCGAACGGCACACGGCGCAGGGCACGGTGCTCGACGTGGTGCAGGACAGGCTGCGACTGCCCACGGACGACCCGGCGCGGCTGACCGCCGCGGTGGAGGCCGCGCTGCGCCTGGGTCGCGGGCGCGTCGAGGTGCGCGAGCTCGGCGCCGACACGACGCCGGCGGCGCGCTGGCACTATTCGTCCGAGTTGCACTGCGCGGACTGCGACATCAGCTACCGCGACCCCAGCCCCGGACTGTTCAGCTTCAATTCGCCGGTCGGCGCGTGCGACACCTGCCGCGGCTTCGGCCGGGTGATCGGTGTCGATCTCGACCTGGTCATCCCTGATGCGGGCAAAACGCTGCGCGGCGGCGCGGTCAAGCCGTGGCAGACCAAGAGTTTTGCCGAGTGCCAGACCGATCTGGAGCGTTACGCGCCGCAGGCCGGGGTGCGGCTGGACGTGCCGTGGGCCGAGCTGACCGAGCGCGAGCGCGCCTGGGTGATCGACGGCGATCCGCACTGGCGCGGCGACTGGCAGCGCCAGTACTACGGCGTGCGCCGCTACTTCGACTGGCTGGAAAGCCGCGCGTACAAAATGCACGTGCGCGTGCTGCTGTCGAAATACCGCAGCTACACCGTCTGCCCGGCGTGCGGCGGCGCGCGGCTGAAAACCGAGGCGCTGCTCTGGCGCGTGGGTTCGCTGGCGCAAGCCGAACGGGCGCTGCGCCCGGCAGACGACGGCGGCGAGGCGTACCGGCGTTTCCGTCCGGTCGGCGTGCAGTGGAGCCAGGACAAGCTGACGACGCTACCCGGGCTGAATCTGCACGACATCAACTGTCTGCCCATCGGCCGGCTGCGCGAACTGTTTGCCGATTTGGGCCTGTCCGACCTGGACGCGGCGGCAAGCGGCATGCTGCTCGACAACATCCGCTCGCGTCTGCGGTTTTTGGGCGACGTCGGCCTCGATTACCTGACGCTGGACCGGCAGTCGCGCACGCTGTCGGGCGGCGAGGTGCAGCGCATCAACCTCACCACGGCGTTGGGCACGGCGCTGACGCAAACCCTGTTCGTCCTCGACGAACCGTCGATCGGCCTGCACCCGCGCGACCTCGACCGCTTGAGTGGCGTGTTGCGCCGGCTCAACGATGCCGGCAACTCGCTGCTCATCGTCGAGCACGACCCGCAGCTCATGCGCGCCGCCGACTGGCTGCTCGAACTCGGCCCTGGCCCCGGCGAGCGCGGCGGGCACATCGTGTTCCAGGGCACGCTGCAGCATATGCTGCAGGCCGACACGCTGACCGCGCGTTACCTGCGGGGGCAGGAGCAGGCCGCCGCCCATCTGCCACGCCGCCGCACGCTGCGCCGCGACGCCGACGGCAGCCTGCTCGCGCCGCGGCTGATCCTCCAGGGCGTGCGCGAACACAACCTGCAGTCGATCGACGTCGAGATTCCGCTGGGCGCGCTGACTGCCGTCACCGGCGTATCCGGTTGCGGCAAATCCACCCTGGTCGGCGATGTGCTCTACCCCGCGCTGGCGCGCGCACTGGGCAAGTCCGCGCCGCCGCCAGGCGAGCACGACGCACTGCTGGGCAGCGAGCAACTCGCCGACGTGGTGCTGGTCGACCAATCGCCGATCGGCAAAACGGCGCGATCGAACCCGGTGAGCTTCGTCGGCGCCTTCGACGGCGTGCGCGCGTTGTTCGCCGCGCTACCGGCCGCGCGCGAACGCGGCTACACCGCAGGCACGTTCAGTTTCAACAGCGGTGACGGCCGTTGCCCGGCGTGCGGCGGCTCTGGCTTCGAGCACATCGAGATGCAATTCCTCTCCGACGTCTACCTGCGCTGCCCGGAGTGCAACGGCAAGCGCTACCGCGGCGAAATCCTGGAAATCCGCCTGCCCACTCCCGGCGACGCCAGCGGATTGACCATCGCCGACGTGCTCGACCTCACCGTGGCGCAGGCGCTGCAGCGATTTCACGGCCACGCCGACATCACCCGGCCGCTGCAGGCGCTGGCCGACGTCGGTCTGGACTATTTGCGCCTGGGTCAGCCGACGCCGACGCTGTCTGGCGGCGAGGCGCAGCGGCTCAAACTCGCCGGCTTTCTCGCCGCCGCGGCCAAAACCCGCGGCGTCCAGGCGAGCAGAACGTCCGCAGGGTCTGCTCCTTCTCCGTCCGCATCCCGCGGGGGTTCGAGCAACTCGGCAGCGGCGTTTCGTTCCTCGAAGGGCACCTTGTTCCTGTTCGACGAGCCGACCACCGGGCTGCATTTCGACGACGTCGCCCGGCTGTTGCGCGCGCTGCGCAAACTGCTCGACGGCGGCCACAGCGTGCTGGTCATCGAGCACAACCTGGACGTCATCGCCGCCAGCGACTGGGTCATCGACCTCGGCCCGGAGGGCGGCGACGCCGGCGGTCGCCTGGTGTTCGCCGGGCCGCCCGATGCGCTGGCGGCGTACGCGCCGTCGTTCACCGGGCGCGCGCTGGCCGCCGATGCCGCCTGGCGCCGGCAGCAGCAGGCGGCGCCGTTGCCCGACGCCGGCGAGGCGGCACCCGCGGCCTACCGCCCGGCGCCGGCGGCCAACGCCGCCATGCTGCCGCGCGCGGCCGAACCGAATGCGTTGGACGATGCCGTCGGCGCGCACCTGGCCAGCGCGCTGCGTGCCGGTAAGGCCGGGTTCATCGCCATCCGCCAGGCACGCGAACACAATCTGCGCGCCGTCGATGTGGACATCCCGCGCGGGAAGATGACGGTGATCACCGGCGTGTCCGGCTCGGGCAAATCGACGCTGGCGTTCGATGTGCTGTTTTCCGAGGGCCAGCGGCGTTACCTGGAATCGATCAACGCTTACGCGCGGCAATTCGTCCAGCCGGCGGCGCCGCCGGACGTCGAAGCCATCGTCGGCATTCCGCCCACCGTCGCCATCGAGCAGCGCACCAGCCGCGGTGGGCGCAAAAGCACCGTTGGCACGCTGACCGAGGCGTACCACTTTCTGCGCCTGATCTACGCCAAATGCGGCACGCAGTATTGCCCGGATTGCAACATCCCGATCGAACCGCAGAGCATGGAGGCCATCGCCGCGCAACTGCTGCGCGACTGGCGCGGGCAGCGTATCGGGCTGCTCGCCCCGCTGGTGGTGCAGCGCAAAGGCTATTACACCGATCTGGCGGTGTGGGCGCGTAGCATGGGCTACACCCATTTGCGGGTAGACGGGGAGTTCGTGCCGACCGAGCCGTGGCCGCGGCTGGACCGGTTCAAGGAGCACACCATCGAGCTGCCGGTCGGCGACGTGGTCGTGCGCGCCGACAACGAGGAAGCGCTGCGCGATCTGCTGCGCCGCGCGCTGGCGCTGGGCAAGGGCGTGGTGCTGGTGCTCGCGCCGCTGGACGGCCTGGCCGCGGCGATGCAGGGCGACGCCGCGGCAGCGCCGATGCACAGCCTGCTGTTGTCGACCAAGCGCGCCTGTCCCGCTTGTGGCCGCAGTTTCCGCGAGCTCGACCCGCGACAGTTTTCGTACAACTCACCCACCGGCTGGTGCCCGACGTGCTACGGCACCGGCGAAATCATCGCCGGATTCGACGCCACGCAAAGCGGCGAGGAGCAGACCTGGATCGACGCCACGGCCGAGCCCGCGCCGTCGGTCAAAGGCCGGGCGGCGGTCTGCGCTGCGGGCGCGCCGTGCCCGGACTGTCACGGCGCGCGGCTCAACCGCGACAGCCTGGCGGTGCGGTTTCGTGGCGAGTCGATCGCCGCGCTGACGGCGCGCGACGTCGATGACGCCGCGCAGTGGTTCGACCGCCTCGAACTCAGCGCGCGCGAGGCCGACATCGTGCGCGACGCGCTGGCCGAGATCCGCACCCGGTTGGAATTTTTGCGCCAAGTCGGCCTGGGTTATCTCGGCTTGGACCGCGCCGCGCCGACGCTGTCGGGCGGCGAGGCGCAGCGCATCCGGCTGGCCGCGCAACTCGGCAGCAATCTGCGCGGGGTGTGCTATGTGCTGGACGAACCGACCATCGGGCTGCATCCGCGCGACAACCACATCTTGCTCGACGCCCTGGCTGCGCTCAAGGCCAAGGGCAACACCTTGGTCGTGGTCGAGCACGACGAAGACACCATGCGCCGCGCCGACTGGCTGATCGACATCGGTCCGGGCGCAGGGCGGCGCGGAGGCCAGGTCGTCGCCAGCGGGCCGTTGCCGCGAGTGCTGACCAGCGCCGACACGCCGACGCTGCGCAGTCTGCTCGCGCCGATGCCGTGGCCGCTGCAGCCGCGACCGGTCACCACGGCGGACAGCCCGGCCATTCGCCTGCGCGGCGCGCAACGGCACAACCTGCGCGGCATCGATGTGCAGTTTCCGCGCGCGCGGCTGACGGTGGTCACCGGGGTGTCCGGCTCGGGCAAATCGACGCTGGCGCGCGAAGTGCTGTTGCCGGCGCTGCGGCAACGCATCGGCGGCGACCACGGCGCGCTGCAGGGAGCCAGCGCCCTCGATGGCTGGCAAGGGCTGGAACGCGTGCTCGAAGTCGACCAGACGCCGATCGGCAAAACGCCGCGCTCGTGTGCTGCCACCTACCTCGGGCTGTGGGACGGCATCCGCCAGCTGTTCGCCGACACCGAGGAGGCGCGGATTCGCGGCTACACCGCCAGCCGGTTTTCGTTCAACACCGGCGCCGGGCGTTGCCCGGTGTGCGAAGGGCAGGGGGCGGTGAAGGTGGAAATGAATTTCCTGCCCGACGTCACCGTGCCCTGCACCGAGTGCAACGGTCTGCGCTTCAACCCCGACACCCTGGCGGTGCGGCTGCGCGGCCGCAACGCCGGGGAGGTGTTGCAAATGGAGGTGGACGAGGCGGTGGATTTTTTTTCCGCCCACCGCAAGCTGCACCGTGCGCTGCAGTTGCTCCAGGACGTCGGGCTCGGCTACCTGCCGCTGGGCCAACCCAGCCCGTTCTTGTCCGGCGGCGAGGCGCAGCGTGTCAAGCTGGTGGCCGAGCTCGCCACTGCTGGCACACGGCCGACGGTCTATGTGCTCGACGAGCCCACCATCGGCTTGCACAAGAGCGACGCGGAAAAACTCATCCGTGTGCTGCACCGCTTGACTGCTGGCGGCCACACGGTGATCGTCATCGAGCACGATCTAGACATGATGGCCAACGCCGACTGGCTGATCGACCTCGGCCCGGAGGGCGGCAAGGACGGCGGGAGGTTGGTGATGCAGGGGACGGTCGGCGATTTTTTGCGCGCCGACACCCCAGGGCACACGGCGCAGGCGTTGCGCGCGGCGTGGGAGCAGCACGCGCGCGCCGCAGCAAACGAGCTTGGCTGAGACGCTCTTATGTCATATACAAGACTGTTTCGCTCGACGTCGGCAGCAGCATAGAATGCCCGGGTCGTCACTCAAGGAGACTCCGTTCATGGATCCGCACATCCGCATCCCCGCAGGCGAAAAAATCAGCGTCAACCCCGACTTTTCGTTGCACGTTCCCGACCAACCGATCATTCCATACATCGAAGGCGACGGCACCGGGGTGGACATCACCCCGGTGATGATCAAGGTGGTCGATGCCGCAGTGCACAAAGCCTACGGCGGCAAGCGCCGCATCGCTTGGATGGAAATCTACGCCGGGGAGAAGGCCACGCGGGTGTACGGCCCGGACGTCTGGCTGCCCGAAAGCACCATGCAAGTGCTCAAGGACTACGTGGTGTCGATCAAAGGCCCGCTGACCACGCCGGTCGGCGGCGGCATCCGTTCGCTCAACGTCGCACTTCGGCAGGAACTCGACCTCTACGTCTGCCTGCGCCCGGTGCGCTACTTCCAGGGCGTGCCGTCGCCGGTGAAACACCCGGAAAAGACCGATATGGTGATTTTTCGCGAAAACTCGGAGGACATTTACGCCGGCATCGAATGGGCGGCGGAGTCCGACGGGGCGAAGAAAGTGGTCAGCTTCCTGATCCACGACATGGGGGTGAAGAAAATCCGCTTTCCGGAAACGTCGGGCATCGGCATCAAACCAGTGTCGCGTCAGGGCACCGAGCGGCTGGTGCGCAAAGCCATGCAGTACGCCATCGACAACGACCGCAAATCGGTGACCCTGGTGCACAAGGGCAACATCATGAAGTTCACCGAAGGCGCGTTTCGCGACTGGGGCTACGCGCTGGCGGCGAAGGAATTCGGCGCGCAGCCGCTCGACGGCGGGCCGTGGATGACGTTCAAAAATCCGAAAACCGGGCGCGACATCGTGGTCAAGGACATGATCGCCGACGCCTTCCTGCAGCAAATCCTGCTGCGGCCGGACGAATACGACGTCATCGCCACCCTCAATCTGAACGGCGACTACATTTCCGACGCGCTGGCCGCGCAGGTCGGCGGCATCGGCATCGCCCCGGGGGCGAATCTGTCGGACAGCGTGGCGATGTTCGAGGCCACCCACGGCACCGCGCCGAAATACGCCGGCAAAGACTACGTCAATCCGGGGTCGGAAATCCTTTCGGCCGAAATGATGCTGCGGCACATCGGCTGGACCGAGGCGGCCGACCTGATCGTCTCCAGCATGGAAAAGGCGATCCAGTCCAAGCGCGTGACCTACGACTTTGCCCGCCTGCTTCCCGATGCGACGCAGGTGAGTTGCTCGGGATTTGGCCAGGTGATGATCGAGCACATGTGAACCGCCGCGGCGCAACGCAGTCCAAAAAACCGCCGTTCCCGGCGGTTTTTGTTTGCTGCGGCCGGCGCTGCGACACGGCGGCTCTTGCATTTCTGTGGCGCTGCCGCAAATGTGGGGTCTGAGCGTGTCGATGCGGGGGCTGCCGACGGTGCGGAAATACCCTGTACGGCACCCAGAAGGCCACGGTTCTCCCTACAATTTTGTCCATGGTTGCTGCATCTCATTCCCCCCATCCGGAAGACGGCGGCTCGGTCGTCGTCGAGCGGCAGACGCTGCGGGTCAAACCGCCGGCGATGTACCAGGTCGTGTTGCTCAATGACAACTTCACGCCGATGGAATTCGTCGTGGCCGTGATTCAGCACTTTTTCAACAAGGACCGCGAAACCGCGACGCAAATCATGTTAAAAGTGCACCAGGAGGGGCGTGGTGTCTGCGGGGTTTATACCCGTGACATCGCGGCAACCAAAGTGGAACAGGTGATCGGCGCGGCCCGCCAGGCCGGCCACCCTTTGCAGTGTGTGATGGAAGCCATTTAGGAGGCTCGTGATGATTGCGCAAGAACTGGAAGTCAGCCTGCACATGGCTTTTGTCGAGGCGCGGCAGCAGCGCCACGAATTCATCACCGTCGAGCACCTGCTGCTGGCACTGCTCGACAACCCCTCGGCAGCGGAAGTGCTGCGCGCCTGCTCGGCCAACCTGGACGATCTGCGCAAAAGCCTGACCGCGTTCATCAAGGAAAACACCCCCATCGTCCCCGGTTCGGACGATGTCGACACGCAGCCGACGCTGGGATTCCAGCGGGTGATCCAGCGTGCCATCATGCACGTGCAGTCCACCTCCAACGGCAAAAAAGAGGTCACGGGGGCCAACGTGCTGGTGGCGATATTCAGCGAAAAAGACTCGCACGCCGTGTACTACCTGCACCAACAAGGGGTGACGCGGCTGGACGTGGTCAACTTCCTGTCGCACGGCATTCGCAAATCCGAGCCCGTCGAGCCGGCCAAGTCCGCGTCGAATTCCAACGAGGAATCGGCCGAAGACAAAGACGCGAAGGAATCGCCGCTGGATCAGTTCACGCAAAACCTCAACGCACTGGCGCAGCAGGGCAAGATCGACCCGCTGATCGGCCGCGAGCAGGAGGTCGAACGCGTCATCCAGGTGCTGTGCCGGCGGCGTAAGAACAACCCGCTGCTCGTCGGCGAGGCCGGCGTGGGCAAGACGGCGATTGCCGAGGGGCTGGCCTGGCGCATCACCGAAGGACAGGTTCCTGCCATTCTCGACGACGCCGTGGTCTATTCGCTCGACATGGGCGCGCTGTTGGCCGGCACCAAATACCGCGGCGACTTCGAACAGCGGCTCAAAGCCGTGCTCAAGCAGCTCAAGGACAAGCCGCATGCCATTTTGTTCATCGACGAAATCCATACCCTGATCGGCGCCGGCTCGGCGTCGGGCGGCACGCTCGACGCCAGCAATCTGCTCAAGCCCGCGCTGTCTTCCGGGCAGTTGCGCTGCATCGGCGCGACCACGTTCACCGAGTACCGCGGCATTTTCGAGAAGGACGCCGCGCTGTCGCGCCGTTTTCAGAAAATCGACGTGGTCGAGCCCAGCGTGCAGCAGACCGTGGAGATCCTGCGCGGCCTGAAGTCGCGTTTCGAAGAACACCACGGCGTGAAGTACTCGCCGGGGGCGCTGTCGGCCGCAGCAGAACTGTCGGCCAAATACATCAACGACCGGCATTTGCCCGACAAGGCCATCGACGTCATCGACGAGGCCGGCGCGGCGCAGCGCATTCTGCCCAAGAGCAAACAGAAAAAGACCATCGGCAAAATCGAGATCGAGGAAATCATCTCCAAAATCGCGCGTGTGCCGGTGCACAGCGTCACGACCGACGACCGCTCCAAGCTGAAGAACCTCGACCGTGACCTGAAAAACGTGGTGTTCGGGCAGGAAGCCGCAATCGACGCATTGGCCGCGGCGATCAAAATGGCGCGATCCGGGCTGGGCAAGCCCGACAAGCCGATCGGCGCTTTTCTGTTCAGCGGCCCGACCGGAGTCGGCAAGACTGAGGTTGCGCGGCAGCTCGCGTTCACCCTGGGCGTCGAACTCATCCGGTTCGACATGTCCGAATACATGGAGCGGCACACCGTGTCGCGGCTGATCGGCGCGCCGCCGGGCTACGTCGGCTTCGACCAGGGCGGGCTGCTGACCGAGGCGGTGACGAAAAAACCGCACGCCGTGCTGCTGCTCGACGAAATCGAAAAAGCGCACCCGGACGTGTTCAATGTGCTGCTGCAGGTGATGGACAGCGGTACGCTCACCGACAACAACGGGCGCAAGGCGGATTTTCGTAACGTCATTCTCATCATGACGACGAATGCCGGGGCGGAAACCATGCAGAAATCGACCATCGGCTTCACCACCAAGCGCGAGCAGGGCGACGAGATGGCCGACATCAAGCGGCTGTTCTCGCCCGAGTTCCGCAACCGGCTCGATGCCATCATCAGCTTCAAACCGCTCGACGAAGCAGTGATCCTGCGCGTGGTCGACAAATTCCTGCTGCAGCTCGAAGCCCAGCTTGCCGAGAAGAAGGTGGACATCTCCTTCTCCGACGCGCTGCGCAAATATCTGGCCAAGGCCGGGTTCGACCCGCTGATGGGCGCGCGGCCGATGCAGCGGCTGATCCAGGACACGCTGCGCCGGGCGCTGGCCGACGAGCTGCTGTTCGGCCGCCTGGTCGACGGCGGCCGCGTGTCGGTGGATATCGACGAAACCGCGGCGGAAAAAGACCGCATCAAGCTCGACATCTCCGCGCCGGAGCCTCGGCCGCGCAAAAAAGAAGCCGAAGACGCCGCGGCCTGAACAACGCGCTGCCGCCGGCTCGATACGCCCCGCATTGCGGGGCGTTTTTGCTTGGTACCCTGTGCCGGCGTGGTTTTTGCAAGATTGGCCCGCGCAACGCCGCCCCATCGCGGGCAGTCGCTGCCGTGCATCCTTTTTCACCTGTATTCGTCTTCACTGGCAGACCGCAGCGTTCCGTCTTCGTGCAAAGGAAACCCTCTCTCATGAACACTCAAGTCCAACCTTCGGCCGTCCGTGCGACGGCTCCCGCGGCCTGGCGCGCCTGGGTGCTGCCAGTGTTGTATGTGCTCGGCTGGTTCGCGCTCTACAGCCAATTGGAGCCCGCCACCGACGCCTTCATGCGCTGGCTGGCTGCGGCCACCGGCATGGCGCCGAGTAGCCATCTGTACGGCGCGGTGAGCTTTTTCACCTTTGAAGTCCCTAAGGTATTGATGTTGCTGGCGCTGATCGTGTTCGTCGTCGGCGTCATCCAGACCTTTTTCACCCCGGAGCGCACCCGCGCCATCCTCGCCGGCAAGCGCCAAGGCGTGGGCAATGTGCTGGCGGCCACGTTGGGCATCGTCACGCCGTTTTGCTCGTGCTCGGCGGTGCCCTTGTTCATCGGCTTTCTCACCGCAGGCGTGCCGCTGGGGGTGACGTTCTCCTTCCTGGTGTCGGCGCCGATGGTCAACGAGGTGGCGTTGGCGCTGTTGTTCGGCATGTTCGGCTGGAAGATCGCCGCGCTCTACCTCGGTCTCGGCCTGGCGGTGGCCATCGTCGCTGGCGCGGTGATCGGGCGCATGAACCCGGTCAACCTCGTCGAGCCGTGGGTGTTCGACATTCCCGCGGTGCACGGCGAGGACGGTGGCATGAGTTGGCAGGCGCGGTTCGCGCAGGGCTGGAAGCATGTGCGCGACATCGTGCTCAAGGTCGCGCCCTACATCGTCGCCGGCGTCGGCGTGGGCGCGTGGATCCACGGCTACGTGCCGCAGGACTTCATGGCGCACCTCATGGGCAAGAGCGCGTGGTGGTCGGTGCCGCTGGCCGTGCTCATCGGCGTGCCGATGTATTCCAACGCCGCCGGGATCATCCCGGTGGTGCAGGCGCTGCTGGGCAAGGGCGCGGCGCTGGGCACGACGCTGGCGTTCATGATGGCCGTCACCGCCTTGTCCTTCCCCGAGTTCATGATTCTGAAAAAAGTGATGAAGCCCAAGCTGATCGCGCTGTTCGCCGGCGTGGTCGCGGTTGGCATCATCTTCGTCGGCTATGTGTTCAACGCGGTGATGTGACGCTTTTCACATCGATTTTCATGCTCCTGATTAAGCGCAGAGCCGCCCCAACTTTCCTTTGCCCACTCGGTGGGAGAGGGGTGGGGTGGAGAGTGTCCGACCCTGGGAGCGATCAACACTCGAGGAGACTTGTATGACCGTCAATCGCATGGTGAGCATCATGGCCGGCTTCATGGTGCTGCTCAGCCTGGTGCTGGCGCAGATCACCCATCAAATCGACCTGTTTCACCCCACCTGGCTGTGGCTGGCGGCCTTTGTCGGCCTCAACCTGTTCCAGATGGGTTTCACCGGCTTTTGTCCGGCGGCCAAGGTGTTCAAGGCCCTGGGCATCAAGGAAGCGACCAACGCCTGCGGCACGAGCGCCTCGGGCAAGAACTGCTGCTGATTCTTTTTCCGTTTTCTTCCAAGGAGTTCACATCATGACCATCCCGACAATGCCATCTGCCCAAGACCTGCTGGCCAAAATGCGCGCCGGCATGGGGCGTGTGCCTGCCGCGATCGAGAAATCCACCATCGTCGACGACGGGCTGATCCAGGAACACATGCGTTCGCGCCTGTACGCCATGCCCGAAGGCGGCGCGCTCGACGAGCAGACCCGCACGCTCATCTATCTGGCCGCGGCGCTGGCCGGTTCCAGCCCGGCGTGCGTGCGGGCGATGGCCGACAAAGTGGTGCAGCAAGGCATCCCCAAGGCCAAGGTGCTGGAGACGGTGCACATCGCGCGCTTTGCCATGGCCACCAAGATCATCGGCGATGCCGAGCCGGTATTCGATGTGCTGATCGGCGCGCAACGCTGATTCCCCCCACTGAGGAGATTTTGCAATGACGGCCCCGAACCTCAGCCGAGCTGCAGGATCTGCACCGGCCCGCCGAGTTGCGCCTGCAAAAACTGCTGCAGTAGGTGGATGGCGCCGTCATGCTCCATGGCTACGTGCCGCAGGACTTCATGGCGCACCTCATGGGCAAGAGCGCGTGGTGGTCGGTGCCGCTGGCCGTGCTCATCGGCGTGCCGATGTATTCCAACGCCGCCGGGATCATCCCGGTGGTGCAGGCGCTGCTGGGCAAGGGCGCGGCGCTGGGCACGACGCTGGCGTTCATGATGGCCGTCACCGCGCTGTCCTTGCCCGAGTTCATGATTCTCAAAAAGGTGATGAAGCCCAGGCTGATCGCGCCGTTCGCCGGCGTGGTCGCGGCGGGCATCGTCTTCGTCGGCTATGTATTCAACGCGGTGATGTGACCGCATTTTCTTAAGGAGATGACATGCTCGATATCAAAATCCTCGGCACCGGCTGTGCCAACTGCAAGACCACGCAAAAACTGGTCGAAGAAGTCGTCAAGGCCAAGGGCGTGCAAGCGCAAGTGAGCAAGGTCGAGGACATTGCCTCGATCATGCAGTACGGGGTGATGAGCACCCCGGGCGTGGTGATCGACGGCAAAGTGGTGCACTCGGGCGGCATCCCGACCCGTGCGCAGGTCGAGAGCTGGGTGGGAGCGTGAGCATGCAGATCAAACCCATTTCCGCCGCAGCCCTGCTCGCCACCGCCGCGCTGCTCTCGCCAGGGGCGCAAGCGGCCGACTCGGCTACCTGGACGCAGAAAATCATCACTCCCGAAACCGCGCTCAAAGCAGCGCAGGCGGCGCAGGCCGAATGCGTCAAGCGCGGCTGGCAGGTCGCGGTGGCCGTGACCGACCCGGCCGGGCTGCCGTTGGTGGTGCTGCGTGACCGCTACGCCGGCTGGCACACGCTGGCCGCGGCCGAAGGCAAGGCGCGCACCGCGGCAAGCTGGCGCGATGCCACCAGCGCGGTGGCCGCGCGCGTCAACAAGCCGGATTCGGCCGAGCAGGCGATCAAAAACCTGCCGGGTGTGGTGATGATCGGCGGCGGGCTGCCGATCGACGCCGCCGGGCAGATGGTCGGCGCCATCGGCGTATCCGGCGCCCCCGGCGGCGACAACGACGACGTCTGCGCCAAGGCCGGCATCGCTGCGATCGAGGGCGACCTGGCGTTCTGACATCGCACGGCGTTCGGCATGACCCGTTGCGCGCAATGATCGAGCGGACGGCGCTGCAGATTTGAGCGAGATGTCGCGGTGGTACAACGCTGTCATCGCCGCCAGCGGCGAAACCGACGTCGACCATTGCAACTGCAGCCAAACTCGCCACAATTCATCCATGACCTGCTCCAGCGGCTCTCACGTATGCCCCGCCCGCTTCGACATTCTCGGTTCGGGGCTGGATGCGGAAAAACTCAAGCGTCGCGTGTCTTGTGCACTCGGCGGGCTGGGCTGGCGGGCGACAATCCATCTGCGCGCCGACGCCGAACGGGCGATTGCGCTCGGTGCCACGCGCGATCCGGTGTTGCTTCTCGATGGAGCGCTGTTCGCCCAGGGTTTGCCGCGCACCGAAGAACTCGAAGCGCTGCTGCTCGCCCGTCTGGGCCGGGCGGACGAGCGCGTTGACGCCGCTGCCGGCCCGGCCGTGCCGCCATGAAAACTGACACGCGCGAGGCGGCAAAGCACTCGGCGCCAGACCTCGGGCAAACCGCGCGGCCAGGGTTTGTGTTGTTGTTTTCCACGCCGTTGCTGCCGGGCGTGCGCCTGCCGCGGCAGGCGTTTGCCGCGCTGCCCGAACCGGCCGCTACGCGGCTGGCGCAGTGGCGGGAGGCGGCGCAAACGCATGTCCTCGGTGCGCCGTTTCTGCAGACGCAACGACTGCAGCGCGCCGGTCTCGGCCGCATGACGCTGTCGCCCGCCGATCCCTTGGCGCCGGATCATGCCGACGTGGCGCTGCTCGCGCATGTGGCCGCGGTGGCGGTGTGGGAGGTGTGGCTGCCCGCACCCAGCCAGCCCTTCGACGCGCAACGCTGGATCGGTTGGCTCGATCCCGACGTTGCCGACACCCCGGCTGCGCAAATCTGGCAGCAACTCGCCGTGCTGAACCAGGCGATTTCCGGTCGTGCCGGCTACAGCGCGTATTTGCCGCTGTCGGTCATCCGTCTGCCCGATACGCTGCTCGACGGCTGGCTGGCCGCGCACGCCGAGCAGGCGGTCGCGTTGTTGTGGCGCGACCGCCTGGGACGCGCGCTCAAGCCCGAAGTGGTCGAAGGCGAACTCGCGCGCGACAGCTGTGCGCGTGTCGGCGGTATCACCCTCATCGGCCGGCGCAGCGCGCTCGATCTGCACGACCGCCGCGACGACAGCGCGGCCGAAGCGGCGGCGCTGCAACTACCGCCGCGCAGCGCGCTGCCGTTTCTCGTCACCCTCGAACTCCTTGCCATCGAGCGCGCGGTGTTGCAACGGCTGTACGACCGCCTCACCCATGCCGGGCCGCGCACCATCGATGATCTGCTCGCGCTGAAAAAGGAAGTGATCGACGGCCTGGAGGAGTACTACGGCTCGACACTGGCGAGCACGCGGTTCAACGACGTGGTGGCCGAACAAGGGGAAAATCTGCTGGGCATCGTCGATTTGTTCGACGCCGTCACCGACCGTCTCGACATGGTGAGCTTCACCCTCACCACCGCGTACCAGCAGCGCATGACGGCGCTGCAGTTCTGGCTGACCGTGGTCTTTGGCGCCACAGAGATCGGGTTCATCGCCGCGAGCATCGCCACCTGGTACTACCGCAGCGGCCTGGGCACGGTGCTGGCGTGGACGATCGGTGCGGCTGGGGTGTCGGGGGCCGTGCTGGTGGCGCTGTTGCGGCGGCGGCTGAGGGATTGACATGCAGGCCGATCACAGCGGTGACGACGGCGCACGAACCGCCGAGGGGACGGCTCCCGCCGGGCTGAGCGCGGCCGAGGCCGCGGCACGGTTGGCGCGCGACGGCCCCAATCTGCTGCCCGGCGCTGCGCCCAAGACGGCCTGGGCCATCGTGCTGGGCGTGCTGCGCGAACCCATGTTCCTCATGCTGCTGGCCGCCGGCGGCATCTACCTGCTGCTGGGCGACAAGGGCGAGGCGCTGTTCCTGCTCGGTTTCGTCTTCGTCGTCATCGGCATCACCCTGGCGCAAGAGCGCAAGACGCAGCGCGCGCTGGAATCGCTGCGCGACCTGTCGGCGCCACGCGCGCTGGTGATCCGCGACGGCCGCGAGCAGCGCATCGCCGGGCGCGACGTGGTCGCAGGCGATCTGCTGGTGCTGCGCGAGGGCGACCGCATTCCTGCCGATGCGCAACTCGTCAGCGGCCAGCTCGACGTCGACGAATCGCTGCTCACTGGCGAAGCCGTGCCGGTGAGCAAACTGCCCGATCCAGTGGTACACGCGGCGGCTGCGGCGGGGGACGCCGGCAGCGCCGCGCTGTTTGCCAGCACCGTGGTCACCAAAGGGGTCGGGCAGGCGGTGGTCACGGCCACCGCATCGCGCACCGCGGTGGGCGGCATCGGTGCCGCGCTGGCGACGACGGCTGAGGTCGATTCCGGCTTGCAGCGGGCTTCGGCGGCGCTGATCCGCAACCTCACCTTCGTTGCGCTGGCTTTGGCGCTGGCGCTGGTGTTGCTGAGCTGGCTGTGGGACGGGCGCGCGCTGCTGCAGAGCCTGCTCTCGGGCATCGCCCTGGCCATGGCCATTCTGCCCGAGGAAATCCCGGTGATTCTCACCGTGTTCCTGGCGCTGGGGGCATGGCGGCTGTCGCAAGCCAAGGTGTTGACTCGCCGCGTGCCGGCGGTCGAGGCATTGGGCGCGATCACCGTGCTCGCGGTGGACAAAACCGGCACGCTGACGCAAAACCGCATGCAGGTCGCGGCGCTGGCCGCAGGCGATGCGGTGTTCGACGCGGCCGACGCCGATCTGCCCGAGCGCTTTCACGCCCTGGTCGAGTTCGCCATGCTGGCCACGCCGCTGGACCCGTTCGACCCGATGGAAAAGGCCATCCAGACCTTCGGCCACGCCCGTCTGCAGGGCACCGAACACGTGCACGACGACCGCAGCCCCACGCACCAGTACGACCTCGCGCCCGACATCCTGGCGATGACGCGGGTATTCGCCACCGCCCGCCCCGAAGCGTACGCGCTGGCGACCAAGGGAGCGCCCGAGGCGGTGGCCGATCTGTGCCATCTGCCGGCCGCGATGCGACAAGCCGTGCAGCAACAGGTCGAGGCGATGGCCGCGCGCGGCCTGCGCGTGCTCGGCGTGGCGCGCGGCATCTGGCAGGCGCCTGCGCCCGGCGCGTCATGGCCCGTCAGCCAGCACGATTTCGACTTCGAGTTTCTCGGCCTGGTGGGGTTGATCGACCCGCCGCGTCCGGAGGTGCCCGCGGCGATTGCGCAGTGTCGCGCCGCCGGAGTGCGCATCGTCATGTTGACCGGCGACCATCCGGCCACCGCGCGCGCCATCGCCGCGCAAGTCGGGCTGTCCGAACGCGCCGAGGTCGTCACCGGCGCGGAACTCGCCGCGCTCGACGACGCGGCGCTGCGTGAGCGCCTGCGCGGCGTTGACGTGTGCGCGCGCCTCGCCCCGGAACACAAGCTCCGCCTGGTGCGCGCGCTGCAGGCAGACGGCCAGGTGGTGGCGATGACCGGAGACGGCGTCAACGACGCCCCGGCGCTCAAGGCCGCCGATGTGGGCATCGCCATGGGCGAACGCGGCACCGACGTGGCGCGCGAAGCCGCGGCGCTGGTCTTGCTCGACGACAGCTTTGCCAGCATCGTGCAGGCCATCCGCGGCGGGCGGCGTATTTTCGACAACATCACCAAGGCCACGCGCTTCACCTTCGCCGTGCACATGCCGATCATCGCGCTGGCGCTGCTGCCTGCGCTGCTGCACTGGCCGGTGTTGCTATTGCCGGTGCACATCGTGCTGCTGGAATTGCTCATCGACCCGGCCTGCTCGATCGTGTTCGAGGCCGAGCCGGCGGCTGCCGACCTCATGCGCCGCCCGCCGCGACCGCTGACCGCCAGCCCGTTCACCCTGGGCAATATCGGCTTTGCCTTGCTGCAAGGGCTGGGCATTGCCGCGGTGCTGCTCGTCGGGCACGCCGCGCTGCAGGCGGCGACCGGCTGGAGCGAGGGAGATTTGCGCCTGGCGGTGTTCGTCGCGCTGGTGTTGGCGCTGTTTCTGCTGATCCTGTCCAACCGCGATCTGCACCACGCCGCCCTGTTCAACCTGCGCAGCGACAACCCCTGGCTGTGGCGGATGTTCGCCGCCGTGGCCGCGGTGCTCGCCGCCGTGCTGCTGGTTCCGGGGTTACGCGACGTCATGGGGTTTGCCGGGGTGAACGCGCCGCCGATGCTTGCCGCACTTGGCCTGCTGCTGCTGTGCGGGCTGTGGCTGCAGGGGCTGCGCTTGGCCTGGGGCTGGCGGCTGCCGCGCTGAGAGATTGGAGGCCCTTCGCGCCAAAACGCACCAAGCATGATGCAGGTCAAGAATGCAGCAGCAGCGCTGCATCCTTTTGCTGCCGGTTTCGTCTTCTGCGATGTCAAGAAGTAAAAACAACCATTGGAGGTTTCCATGCTCACCTATGACGTGACGCTCGACCGCGTCGACGCGCACGGCAGCACGGCGCGCTGCAAAAGCGCGTGCATCGTGGTCGATTCGGCGCTGGCCGGTCGTGCCGATGCCTTCAACCCCGCCGAGTTGCTGCTCGCCGCGGTGGGGGCGTGCATGCTGAAGAACATCGAGCGCGTCGCCCCCATCCTCGGTTTCCGTTTCCGCGGCGTGCAGATCGCCGTGCACGGCGAGCGCCAGGATGCGCCGCCCAAAATGCAGCACATCAGCTACCGCATCGTCGTCGATACCGACGAAGCCGACCATCGTCTGGCGCTGCTGCACCGCAATGTGCAGCAGTTCGGCACGGTGTTCAATACCGTTGCCGCCGGCACGCCGCTCGACGGCACGATCGAGCGCGGCAGCCTGCCAGCCGCTTCAACCTGCAGCGAGCGATCATGACGCCTGTTTCGTTCACCCACCCGTGTTTACTCCGGCGGCGGTTGGCGCTGGTCGCCGTGCTGGCGGCTGCAACGGCAGCGCAGACCGCGATGGCCGCAAACGACCTGCCGCAGACTGCCGCAGCGGCGGCCACGGCTGCGGCGCAGCCCGCGGCGCCTGCCACGCTCGCCGAGGTGTTGCAGACCATCGGTGCGCGTTCGCCCGACGTGCTTGCGGCGCGGGCCGCCAAGACGCAAGCCCAGGCGCAGGTACGGCAGGCGCGTGCGGCGTGGTTCGGCAAGGTCGATGCCTATGCCTTGTCGCAGCACTACAACGACCCGCGGCTGACCCGTGCCATCACCCTGCCGCCGAATGTGGCGGCGTACCCGTTTTCCGCCGATCAATTCGGTTACGGCTTGAACGCGCAACTGCCCATCGACTTGAGCGGCCAGATCGCCGCCGAGGTCGATGCCGCCCGCGCCCGTGCCGCAGGTGCGCAGTGGAGTGCCGACGATGTCCGGCTGCGCGCGCTGCTGCAAGGCGCCACGCTGTACCGCAATCTGCAGGCTTTGGCCGGGCAGCGTCAGGCGCTCGACAAGCAACTGGCGGCGCTGCAGGCCAGCGTGCGCGTGGCCGAAGCCGGGTTGAAGGTAGGCGACATTGCCCGCGTCAATCTGTTGCGGGTGCAGGCGGCGGTGGCTGCGGTGCAGGCGCAGATCGCCGGAGTCGATGGGCAGGAGCGCAAGCTGCGCGCGCAACTCGCCGCGCTGATGGGCGTTGCCGATTTCGCCGCCGCCGTGCCCGTGCCCGACACCGGCCCGGCGCATTTCCCCGCCAACCGCAACCTGGTGCCGCCCTCGCTGCAAGCGGCGCAAAGCGCGCTGCAGGCCAGTCAGGACAAAGTGCGCTCGGCGCAGCGCGCTCAATTGCCGCAATGGGCCGCAACGGCCAACTGGAACCGTAACGCGGTGCACTGGGACAACAGGCCGGTCGATACCTGGCAATTCAATCTCGGCGTCACGTTCAACCTGTGGTCGGGTGGCGCGCAGACCGCAGCGGTCGACGCCGCGCAGGCCGCTGCCGACCAGGCGCAGCAGCAATTGCAGGCAGCGCAAGACAACCTTCGTGCCGCGCGCGACGGCGCGGTGGCGCTGTGGAATGCGCAGGAGCAGGCGTGGAAAGCCGCCGAGTCGGGCATGCGCGCTGCCGCCGAGAGTGCCCGCATCGAGCGGGATCGCTTCAAAAATGGTCTCGGCTCGGCCACCGATCTGATCGACGCCGAAGCCGCGCTCTCCAGCGCCCGCGCCAGCGTCGCCAATGCGCTGGCCGGTTGGTGGCAGGCCGATGACGCCTTGCGCTACGCCTACGGCGAAGCCCCCGCCGCGTTGCACGACCCCGATCCCACCCCACAAAGTATCCAGCCATGAGCACCTCCACCAACCCCTCTCCCGCACCGGCCACGCGCAAGCGCAAGCCCTGGTTTTTGCTGCCGATTCCGCTGCTGCTGATCGCCTCGGGCGCCTGGCTGCACTTCCACCGTCTGCATCAGGCCGACGCCAGCCCACCCGCAGAGGTCGTGCCGTGGGCGGTGCAAGTCGGCACGGTAAGCCGTGCGACGGTTGCCTCCACCCTGCAAAGCGTGGCGACGGTCGAAGCGCCCAACCTCATCACCCTCTCGCCGCAAATCCAGGGCACGGTCACGCGCGTGGGCCCGCGCGCTGGCCAAGCGGTACACCGCGGCGAGTTGCTCGTGCGCATCGACGCGCGCGCCATCGCCAGCAATATCGCCGCGTTGCAGCAGCAGCGTGTGGCGGCCCGCGCCAACGCCGACTACGCCGCCAAGCAGCAGGCGCGTATCGACGCCGTGCTGGCCGAAGGCGGGGTGAGCCAGGCGCAGGCCGACCAAGCACGCACCGCCGCTGCCGCCGCGCGCGCTGCGGTGCAGGCGCTGTCGGAGCAAATCGCCGCGCAGCAAGTGCAACTCGGATATGCCGACATCCGCGCGCCGCAGGATGCGGTGGTGGCGCAGCGCCTGGTCGAAGTGGGCGACACCGCCGCGCCCGGCAAGCCGGTGTACCAGTTGACCGCAGGCAAAGGCGCCGTGGTGCGCGTGACCCTGCCGGCCGATCAACTCGCGCAGGTCAAGAGCGGTGACACGCTGCGCCTGACCCAGGGCGGGCAGACGCTCGATCTGCCCATCGCCCGCATTGCGCCGGCGGTCAACGCCGCCGGGCTGGGCACGGTCGAAGCCGACGCCGCGAGCGCCCCGTTCGGCTTGCCCAGCGGCAGCACGGTGGCGGCGACGATCGTGCTGCAGGCGCAGGCGGCGCCGACCCTGACCGTCCCGGTGGCGGCGCTGGTGGGCAGCGGCGCGCAGGCACACGTGCTGGCGTTCACTCCCGGCGCCAAGCCGGGTGAGCCGGGGCGGCTGCGCGTGGTGCCGGTGCGGGTGTTGCGCGAAGGGGCCAACGCTGCAGCGGTCGACGGCGCGCTGCGCGATGGCCAGCAGGTGGTCGTCGGCCAGACCGCGGTGCTGGCGCAAATGCGTGACGGCCAGGCTGCGATCACCACGGCGGGAGCGGCGCAATGAGCCTGATGCAACGCCTGCTCGGCAGGCCGCACGCCATCGTCGCCGTCGCCTTGCTGGTGGTGGTGGCGGGAGTCGCGGCGTACTTCACCATGCCGATGAACCTGTTTCCCGACACCAACCGGCCGATGGTCACCGTGGTCACGCAATGGCCCGGAGCGCAGGCCAGCGACGTCGAACAGGACGTGACCCACCCGATCGAAACCCAGCTGTCGGCCATCGACGGCGTGCGCCGCGTCACCTCGGTGTCGCGCGACCAGGTGTCGGCGGTGACGGTGGAATTCGAATACGGCAACGACATCGACATCGCCGCGACCAAGGTGCTGACCGAGCTCAAGCGCGTGGAGGCCAGCCTGCCGGCAGGCAGCCGCGCGCCGGTGATTTTCCGCATCACCAACGCCGCGCAGCCGGTGACGGTGCTGGCATTGACCCCGGCGCCGCAGTCCAACCTCGGGCTGAGCGAGGTGCGGCGCATCGCCGAAAACCAGTTCCGCGACCGCCTGTTGCGCATTCCCGGCGTGTCCGAGGTCGAAGTGTTCGGCGCGCACGAGCGGCAGGCGCAGGTCGATCTCGACCGCAGCGCGTTGGCCGCGCACCACCTCGGCGTGGCGCAAGTGGCCGCGGCGCTGGCGGCGAGCAACATCACCGCGCCCGAAGGGCTGGTGCACCGCGATGGTTTCCGCTTCCTCCTCACCTTGAACAGCCTGGCGCACAACCCGCAGCAACTCGCTGCCGTGCAGGTGCCGGTGCCCGGCGGCGGTTTCGTCCGCGTCGGCGACTTGGGCACGGTGGGTTGGGGCGACGCCGATCCGACCTCGCTGTACCGCGGCAACGGCCATGCGGCGATCGCCGTGTCGCTGCTGCGCGGCGAAAACGGCTACGCCGCGACCACCGCGCGCAACATCGACGCCGCCTTGCCCGCGATCCGCGCCGAATTCCCCATGCTGCACATCGCGCAGGCCGACGGCCAGTTGCGCCTGATCGACCTGACCGTGGACAACATGCTCGGCGCGCTGCGCGACGCGCTGATCATGACGGTGTTCGTCATCCTGCTGTTCCTCGCCGACACGCGCGCGGCGTTCATCACCGCGCTGTCGCTGCCGTTCACCTATCTGCTCACCTTTCTGGTGATGAAGCTCATCGGCTACGAGTTCGACATGATCACCCTCACGGCCATCATCATCGCCGTGGGGCTGCTGGCCGACGATGCCATCGTGGTCATCGAGAACATCGAGCGGCGTATGCGCGAGCACGGCGAATCGGGGCTGGCGGTGGCCGCCAGCGGCACGCAGGAGGTGATGCTCGCCGTGCTCTCGGGCACCATCGCCAACGCCGTGGTGCTGCTGCCCATCGTGTTCATCGGCGGTTTCGTGCAAACGGTGCTGCGGCCGCTGTCGGTGAGCCTGATCATCGCTTTGTCGGCGTCGTTCCTCGTCGCCGTGACCATCATTCCGCTGCTCACACCCTGGCTGCTCAAGCCCGGCGCGCGCGACCCGCTGCGCCGCCCGCTGCTCAAGTTCGACTCCTGGGTGCTGCAGCCGCTCAAACGGTTTTACGCCCGCGCGGTGAGCTGGGCGCTGGATCATCCCAAGCGCGTGCTGTTCGTCGCCTTGCTGCTCACCCTGGTGTCGCTGCGGCAACTGCCGGTGGTCGGCCGCGAGCTCATGCCGCTGATGGATTCGGGCATCACGCAAATCAGCTTCGAAGCGCAGCCCGACACCGACGCCGCCGATATGCAACGCATCGCCAAGCAGGTCGATACGGCCATTCGCAGCGCGGTCAAGCCGGATTGGCTGATCTCCACCTCGACCGTGGTGGGGGCCGAACCGCAGGACAAATCGTTCGGCGCGGCGCGCATCTTTTCGCAAGGCATGACGACGGTGAACCTGGTCGATCGTTTCCACCGCAGCGAAACCATTTTCCAGATCAACAAAGCCATCCAGGCAAGGGTGCGCGCCATTCCTGGGGTGATCGACGCCAACGCCGTGGTCTATGGCGCCACGCCGCTGTCGTCGATTCGCGGCACGGTCGATCTGATGGTCAGCGGCCCCGACTGGCGCGTGCTCAACCAGATTGCCGACGACATCGAACACCGGCTGGCCAAAGTCGGCGGGCTCACCGGCTTCGAGCGCTCTTGGCAGGGCGACTCCAAGCGCCTGCAGCTCGACGTCGATGCGGCCAAGGCGGCGAGCTACGGCCTGACGCCGGCGGCCATCGCGCAGCAGGTGGCGGCGCAAGTCAACGGCGTTCCGGGCGGCAGCCTGCGGGTGCAGGGGGAAAACAGCATCCCGGTGTGGGTGCGGCTGCGCGCGGATGAGCGCTCCAGCCCGGCGGCCGTCGCCGCGCTCAACCTCACCGCGCCCAGCGGCGCCATCGTGCCGCTGGCGCAGGTGGCCACGGTCCAAACCATCTACGCGCCCACGGCATACACCCACCAGAACCTGGTGCGCACGGTAGACGTGATCGGCTACCGCCGCAACATTGCCGTCACCGCGCTCGACGACCACGTCGCTCAAGCGCTCAAAGGGCTGCAACTGCCGCGCGGCTACACCCTGTCCGACGAAGGCGAAATGAAGGAGATGAACGCCTCGTTCACGCGCCTGGGGCAATCGCTGGCGCTGGGCATCGTGCTGCTCGCCGTCGTGCTCATCATCGCCTTTCGCTCGTTCGTCACACCCATCGCCATCCTCGTGACCCTGCCGCTGGCGGTGATCGGCGCGGCCTGGGCCATGCTCATCGCCGACAAGCACGGCTGCATGCCGTCGTTCATGGGACTGATCCTGCTCATGGGCATCATCGTCAAAAACGGCATTCTGCTGGTCGACTTCGCGCAGGAAGCCCTCAGCCGCGGTGTGCCGCTCAAGCAGGCCATTTTGCAGGCGGTGGACTTGCGCACCCGGCCGATCCTGATGACCGCCGCGGCTGCGGCTGTGGGCATGGTGCCGGTGGCCTTCGAGTGGGCCGTGGGGCTGGAGCGCTTGTCGCCGTTGGCGGTGGTGGCCATCGGCGGCTTGATCGTCGGCACCTTCCTCACCCTGCTGATCGTGCCGGTGCTGCTGTTTTTGCTGCTCAAGCGGCGCTATCCCGAGGGCGCGGCACCGCCTGCGGTTGTCGCGCCCGAACCCCCCGCGGCCTGATATCCAGGCAACATCATGGCGACATCAAAACCCCGCGTCGTCGTGCCCGGAGGCAACTTCGCCGGTCTGGGCAGTGCGCAGAAAATCCGTGAATATGCCGGCGACAGCGTGGACATCACGCTGATCGACCGCAAGGACTACCTGCCGTTCGTGCCGAACGTCCCCACCGACGTCATGGAGAACCGCGACCCGGCCAGGCGCCAGCGCCTGCAACTGCGCCCAGCGCTGACATCCGATGATTTCCTGACCAACGGCAAGATTCCCGGTTTCGGCCTCGAACTGGCCCAGTTCGCGGCGGAAAAAGTGTTCTGATATTTCCTTCCCCCGCACCGATCCACCTTTCCGGAGCCTGATCTTGGATCTCAAAATTCTCGCCACATCCCTGGCTGCAGCCGGCATGTTCGTCTGCGGACCAGCCGCCCATGCCGCCCATGCCGCCGATCTGTCGCTGCTTTGGGGCGCCGACAAGGGCTATCACAACACCACGCTCGCGGTGGAGTCGGCCCCGTTGTGGACGCATGCGCTGCGCAACAGCCACCTCGACCTCACTGCAGAAGTGTCCGTGGGTTATGCCCAGGGGCCAGCGGGGACATCCGGCGGATCGCTCTGGCATCTGGGACTCACACCCTTTGTGCACTGGTGGTTCGCCCCGAACACGGCGATGGAATTCGGCATCGGCGCGAATGTGTTTTCCGGCACCACGATCGGCGGCAAGCGCATTTCCACGGCCTATCAGTTTGGTGATTCGCTCGGCCTGATGCACCGTTTCACCGGTAGCCCGTGGCTGCTGGGCATGCGCTTCACCCACTACTCCAACGCCGACATCAAGCGTCCCAATCCAGGGCAGGATTATTGGCAGTTGCGCATCGGTTACACCTTTTGAACGGTTTGTCCCGCGCCAATGACGCAGCACTCCGCCGCCGGGACCGCAGGGGTGATTTGCTGCTGCCGCCCGGCGCGCGTACAAGCGCGGAATCTGACGCATTTCACTGGAGACAACGCCATGCCGACCTTGGCACCCTCGCCCCAAGCCTTTGCCGACTATCTGCGTCGCTTCGATGACGCCGAGCGGCAGGCAATGAAAATCAGTATCGCCGAGACGCTCGACCTATTCGCAGCGGGTAAGGCGCAGCTCATCGACATCCGCTTCACCGAGGAGTATGCGGCATGGCATCTGGGCTTCGGTCTGCACATCCCGCTCGACGCTTTGCCCGACCAACTGCATCAACTCGACCGCAGCAAGGTGATCGTCACCCTGTGTCCGCACTACGACCGCGCCGAGATTGCTCGATTGTTCCTCACCCTGGAAGGTTTTCACGCACGCTACCTCAATGAGGGGATGCTCGGCCTGGTCGACGCCCTGCGGGGCGGCAAAGCCCGCGACCTGATGCACCGTCTGCCCGCGCAACCATGAGTCGCGGCAGCGTTTTCCTCTGCAACAAGGCCGATCGATGAATGCCTTGCTGTTGCACGACGGCCTGTATTTCCTGCTGACCCTGGTGCTGTCTACCATGTTTGCCATGGGCGGAGTGGGTGCGGCCGTGGCGCTGGTGCCGAGTTACGGCATGCTGGGCATGGCGCTCGACCTGGCCAAGGCGATCGGACTGTTCGTCAATTCGGTCTCCACCTTGTCCGCCTCGGTGATGAACGCGGTGCGCGGCAACCTTGACTTCCGCTTCGCACTGCCCCTGGCTGCGGCGATGATGGTCGCCACGCCGCTCGGCGCCTGGATGAGCCGCGACGTGCCGCAGCACGTCGTGCAATGGGTTCTGGCAGCGTTCATGATCGTCAGTGCCTTGCTGCTGGTGTTTTCCAAGCGCCAACCGAGGGCGACCTATGACCGGGCGTGGGTGTTGCTCGCCCTGGGCGCTGGCGTGGGCTTCCTCTCCGGGCTGATCGGCGTTGGTGGGGGATCGCCGGTTCTCGCAGTGCTGGTGCTGCTCGGCTTCGATGCGAAGAAGGCGGCGTATGCGGTGAGTTTTGCGATTCCTTTCTCCACGCTCGGCGGGTTTTTCGCCTATTTGAGCTTTACGCATATGGACTGGCCCTTGCTCGCCGTGGTGAGCGTAGCGGCTGTCTTGGGCGGGTTCATCGGCGGGCGCATCATGACCTACCGGCTCTCGGCCGGCGTCGTGAAACAACTCATCGCCGTCCTGCTGCTGCTGCTCGCCGGAAAAATGATCTGGCAACTTTTGCGATGACTTCGATGCAGCCGATCAAGGATCAGGTCAAGCACGCTGTAGCAACGCGGTTGTGGCTCATTCCCGTACTGCCCTTCGTCATCCCGCTGCTATTGCTACCGCTGATACCGGGTTGGTTATGGAAGGCCGCCGATCCGGTGTATTTTGCCCTCCATCGCGAGGACATCTTGTTCGGTTATTTGGTGTACATCGTCGTCGTGCGCTTCGCGCTGCTCGATCTGATGTTGTTTTATGTGTCGCGCAAACGGCGATCCATCCACCTTGATCTGCTGCAAATCGTGTTCCTCTATCTCGAGGTCACGGCGGTGACCCTGTTGTTTTTTGCCGGGCTGTACGAATTGTTCGGCGTGTTCGATCTGTTCCGCTACAACGGCACACAGGCAAGCGAACACATGCTGCTGATGCAGCCGCACAGCTTCCGGGTCGCGCTCTATATCTCGATGGAGTTGTTCACCACTCTCGGGCTCGGCGACTGGATTCCGCGCACCCTCAACGCGATGCTCGCCGCCGGCATCGAGTCGCTGCTCGGGTTTGTGCAGGGCGGGGTGTTCTTCGCCGTGTTGATCTACGCGCACCAGGATCGCGGTTAGTCTGCATCTTGACTGTTCGCTTTGGTCATCGAGCTGGGTGATCCATATCACAAGTCGTTACGACCGTGTTGTCAACAGCAGGCGGAGGGTTGACTTAACGCAAATTTGACTGCCGTCTTTAGGGGCTAAGTTCGCGGGTCATCAAGGCAATGACTCCGAGAGGCCCGTCATGAATTTATCAGCACAATCTGGGTGCGTAGCACAAAGCGGTCGGCGAAATTTTCTCGGCAAGGCGCTCGGGCTGACCGCGGTAACCATTGGCACTGCGGCGGCTGCAGGTGGTGATGCCGCTGGGGTGAAACAGCCCGGTGACGATGCTTTTGGCGATACTCCCCAGTCGCTCACCCCCGCTGGCACGGACTTTGAGCTCGCGCACGACCGTTCCGTCTATGCCTATACGGCCAAAGATGGTGATTTGGCCAAGGTGGGCTTCGAAGGCAAGCGCTGGGGGATGTTGATCGACCTGCGCAAATGCGTCGGTTGCCAGGCGTGTACGGCAGCCTGCAAATTCGAGAACAACATTCCCACCGGCGTGTTCCGCACATGGGTGCCGGACGTCGAGCTCGGCACTTACCCGGACACCAAGCGGGCGTTTTTGCCGCGGCTGTGCAACCACTGCGAACGCCCGTCGTGCATCGAGGTCTGCCCGGCCGGGGCGACTTGGCAGCGCAAGGATGGCATCGTCGAAATCGATTACGACCTGTGCTGGGGCTGCGGCGCCTGCGTCAACGCCTGCCCGTACGACGCGCGCTTCATCAACCCCATCACCAAGACCGCCGATAAATGCACCTTCTGTTCGCAGCGGGTCGACCAGGGGCTGCTGCCCGCCTGCGTCGAAACTTGTGTGGGCGGTGCGCGGCAGTTCGGCGACCTCAACGACCCGAACGACCCGATGACCCGGCAGGTGCTCAGCGACGTCATCCAACAGCTCAAGCCTGGCACAGGCAACGAGCCCCGTGTGTTCTACATCGGGCTGACCACCGAACTGCAGAACAACCCGCCCGGCATTCCCACGCTGTGGTCCAAGGAACAGCAAGACATGGACCGAAACGACCACGACTGGGACATCGCCACCGGCAAGGAGTCCGATCATGTCTAACCCGCTTGTCACCCCGCAATTCGTGCCGCCACTGCGGCCGCTCAACGAGTTGTATAACGTGGTCCACGACCGGCCGTTTTCGATCCTGTTCGCCAACTACTCGTGGGCGCTGGGTGTCGCCGGGGCGTTGGCGCTGATCTGGGCGATCAATGCCTGGCGCGGCAGGACCGACACGGTCGAACACCGTTTCACCATGCCCCTGGTGGTTGCTCTGATCCTTGGTGGCTTTGTCAATGTGCTGGCCGAGGTCAACCAGCCCGGACGGCTGATTTTTGGTTACTTCCTCGGTTGGGACAACTGGGATACGGCCATTATCAAGTACGGCATCATCCTGCTACCGCTCTTCTTGGTACTGGCGTGGTGGTTGAGCTTTCAGTGCATTCCGCGCGAACGGCTGGCGGCAGAAATCGAACCCCTGTCGCCGGGGTGGCGCAAGCTGGCCGACTTTTTCTCTCTATGGAGCCGGCACTACAGCGTGTTCGAGTCGAGATGGGTCAAACCCCTGCTCGCCGCAACCGTGTTTCTCGGTTTGTTCGCGCCGCTGTACTCGGCGGTGTTTTTGATGAACGAGCACGGTGTGCCCGTGTGGAATTCTCCAGCAGAGGCTCTGTTGTTCCTTGCCAGTGCAATTGCCGTGGCGGCACTCGCCGAGCTTGCGCTGATTCCTCTGCTGGCCTGGCTGGTGACGGCGACCCGCCCGCAGGCGCAAAGCGGCCATCGGATCACGGCTGCGGTTGCGCTCGGCGTGTGTCTGGTGACTTGGTACGGCTGGATGTGGTGGCTCGGCCGTTTCGGTTCAATCGAGGAACTGCGCGCGGCCAATTTATTCATGGGGCCCTATGCGTCCCAGATCACCTGGAACTGGACCGTCATCGGCCTGCTCGTTCCACTGGTGCTCCTGCTGCTGCCCACCGGTGGTAGCTACGGCGCGCAATGGATTGCACTGCTCGCAGCCACCTGGGGTTCATACGCCGCGCGCATCGGCATCGTGCTCGGCGGCGAGGCGATCAACCGCAGCGGCGCGGGCTACTACATCTTCCATCTGAACTTCGAGGAGCTTTGGTACACGGGGGTCAGCGTGCTGCTGTTCCTTGGCATCCTGGCGGCGTTGCTGGCAGCCATGCCGCGCGACACCCAATCGGCTCCCTTCATTGCGCACAAGGCTTGACATCATGGACATCTCACGTCGCGGACTTCTCACCCTGGGCGCGGTCGCCGGCCTGGGGGCTGGCACTCTGGGCTTTTCCAAACGCCTGGTCGATCTCATCCCGCTGCACCAACGCGGCCGCAAAGCGTTGCACCCGGTATACGGCAACTCCAACACCCCCGAATGGCTGCGTGACACTGCCAGCGGCAAACTGGTGCCCAATCCGCAGTGGACCCTGCATCACACCGTGGATCTGCAGTGTCACAGTGAATGCGGCCTGCGGGTGAAGATCGACCGCAAGACCGGCCGCATCCAGCGCATCATTGGCAACCCCTACCATCCCAACACCCTGAGCGAATACACGGCAGTCTCCACGCCGCTGATCGACACGGCGGCACTTCCCGGCACGGTGTGCGCCCGCGGCAACACCGGCATCCAATCCACCTACGACCCCTACCGCGTGCTGGTTCCGCTCAAGCGCGTCGGCCCACGCGGCAGCGGGCAGTGGAAGCCAATTTCCTGGGACACGCTGCTCACCGAGGTGGTCGAAGGCGGCAAGATTTTCGCCGACACCAACGATCCGGCAAGCAAGGACATGGACGTGCTCGGCTTTCGTGGTCTGTACGCCAAGCGCAACGAGCCGATGGATCCGAACGCGCCCGAACTCGGCCAGCGTACCAACGGCTTTGTGTTGCAGGGCGGACGGCTGGTGGGCACGCGAATGACCTTTGCCCATCGGTTCTGCAGCACCTTTGGCAGCGTCAACGTGTTCGACCATGTCAACGAATGCGAACTCTCGCACCACATCGCGCATCAGCATGTGTTCTCCGGCATCAACATGACCCAGCCCGATGTGCGCGAGGCCAAGTTCATCATCTACTGGGGCACGCAACCCGGAGACGCCAACTTTCCGATGCAGACGCAGGGCAAGTACGTCGCCGAGGCGCGTGCCAAACCTGACGGGCTCAAATACGTCGTCGTCGATCCGAAGCTCAGCCGGGGTGGCGTGGTCGGTGACCGTGCGGTCTGGCTGCCGATCAAACCCGGCACCGACGGCGCACTGGCCCTGGGCATGATCCGCTGGATCATCGACAACCAGCGCTACAACGCGCCCTATCTGTCGTATCCCACACTGGCAGCGGCGCAGGCGGCCGGAGAGCTCTCACACACCGACGCGTCGCATTTGGTCGTCGTCGATCCCAAGCACCCACAGGCGCGGCGTTTCCTCACTGCCGAGGTGGCCGGCCTAGGTAAAGCGCAAGCCAGCGGAGAGGATGACCGCGTGGTCATCGATGCGGCCAGCGGCAAGCCGACGCAGGCTGTCGGAGTCAAAACCGCGCAGATCGACTTCGCCGGTGAGATCAACGGCGTCGCGGTCAAAACGGCGTTTCGCCTGCTCAAGGAAGCCGCGGAAGAACACACCATCGAACAATACGCGGAGATCTGCGGCATCGAGTCCGCGCGGATCATCGAGGTGGCGCGCGAGTTCACCAGCCATGGCCGCAAGGTGGCCAGCACCATGTATCGCGGCGTGGTCAAGCACCCCAACGGCTACTACAACGGCGTGGCGGTGCTTCTGCTCAATCTGCTGGTGGGCAATATGAACTGGACTGGCGGGCTGACTGCAGGAGGCGGTGGGTATGCAGTGAACAAAGGACGATATGACCTTGTGAGTGTTCCAGAGGCGGAAGGTCTGGCCAAAGGCGTGATCATCAACCGCGAGAAATTCCACTATGAGGACACCAGCGAGTACAAGGCCCTGGTTGCCGCGGGCAAAAATCCCTATCCAGCCAAGCGCCCGTGGTTCCCGTTGAGCTTTGCGATGTACACCGAAACGCTGCCCTCGGCGGTGCAGCGCTATCCCTACGGCGTGGACATCCTGATGTGGCAGAAAGCCACGCCGCTTTACAGCGTGCCGGGTCAGGGCAATCCGGAATTCCTTGCTGCAATCAAGGACCCGAAAAACATTCCGTTGATCATCGCGTCCGAAATCGTCGTCGGGGATTCGAGTATGTTTGCCGACTACATCGTGCCCGACGTATCGCATCTGGAAAGCTACGACTTGATCGACACCTTCCCGACCACGCTGACCAAGGGCACAGGCGTGCGTTGGCCGGCGGTGAGCCTGACCTCGAAGACACCCGACGGTCGGCATGTGTGCATGGAGGAATTCTTGATCGACGTGGCCAAACGTCTCGGCATGCCCGGGTATGGTGACAAAGGCATTCCAGACGCCGACGGCAACTACTGGCCGCTCCATCGTCGCGAGGATTTCTACCTCAAGGCCGTGGCCAATCTGGTTGCGGCCAAGGGAGTGGAAGGCGACGCGGTACCTGCTGCATCCGCGCAGGAAATCGCCGTGACTGCACTCGACGCTTACCGCCAGAAATTCGCTGCAGCGCTCAAACCCGAAGAGTGGCCGGTCGTCATGGGCTGTCTGGTTCGCGGCGGGCGCTTCCAGCCGCACAGCGGTGCGCGCAAGGGCGATCAATTGGCCTACCAGTACACCAAACGCCTGCATTTCTACGCCGAAAAAACCGGCACCACGCGCAACAGCATGAACGGCCAGTTCTTTCATGGCACGACGCGCTGGGTGGAACCCACCACCGCGTTGGGCAAACATCTCGACCAGCTCGACGACCCGAAGGACTGGCCGCTGACCATCATCACCATGAAAGGCGCGCTGCAATCGCACTCGCGGCTGGTGTCGAACTACACCTTGCGCGAGATCAACCCGGGCAATGGCGTGCACATGGCCGCGGCCGACGCCAGACGCCTGGGCATTGCCGATGGCGACTGGATCTGGGTAGTGACGCCAGAAGGCAAGCGCAAAGGCCGCGCCGTGGTGCTCGAAGGCATTCGCCCCGGCGTCATTTTGTTCGAAGTCGGCTACGGCCACTGGGGTTATGGGGCGAGCAACTATCAAGTCGATGGCAAGCGGGTGATGGGCGACGCGGTGCGTCGCGCCGGCATCCACCTCAACCCCATCATGCGACGCGACCCCGATGTCTGGCAAATGCCGCTGATGGACCTGACCGGCGGCAGCGTGGTGTTCTACAACACCAAGGCACGTCTGGAGAAGGAGACTGCGCGTGTCTGAGTCTGCACACCCCTATCAGGAGCTGGCGCGCCTGGCGGCAGCGGCCTCGGTGCTGTTACTCAATCCGCCCGACGCCACCACCCTGGCTGCGCTGGAGCCTGTGGCGGGCACAGCGCTCGATCTGGCGCAATCGCGGCAGGACTTTTACGACCATCTCTGCATCGCCCAGTCTGGCTGTTTTCTGCCGCCAGTGGCCCATGTGCTCGCGCAGGCGCGCCAGACCGATACCTACTGGCATTTCGGCACCCCGAGGCATGACGGTGGTGACGCGCTGCTGCCATGGTATGACGCGGCGAGCTTCGATCCGGCGGCCTTGCCCGCCGATCCCATTCTTGCCGGCGCAAATCGCCCCCTCGATCACGTCGGCGTGCTGCTGGCGTTCCTCGCCGTCTTGCTCGACGCCGCGCAAGATGACGATGCCGACCGCACCCTGATCGGAGAATTCCTCGGCGAGCACATCGAACCCTGGGGCGACACGTTCGCGCACCTGCTGTCGCGCGCTGCCAGCCCGTACATTGCCCTGCTCGGGTCGATGCTCTTGGATTTGTTCGCCGCGCTGCGCCAGGCCATCGCGCCGATTCCTCCCAAGGCGATCGGCACACGGCCGAAAGCCATCGCCATTCAACCAGCGGCCGCAGGCTGATCGGATGAATCGAAAGCGCCGGGGAAGTTGACGATTTCTTTCTGCATCTCGCCTCGGCGCGAGCACACCGCGTCACACACCAAATCGGCCACGGCGCTGGTGAGGTGGTAGACCACCGCGTTTCCATTGCGCTCGCGCCGCACGATGCCCATCCGACGCAACAATCGCAGGTGGCCCGAGACATTGGATTGCGAGCATTTGACCGATCGGACCAGGCCGCCCACGGTCTGGTCGCCGTGCCGCAGTTCACAAACGATATGCAGCCGCGTCGGGCAAGCCAGCGCCGCGAACAGCTCGGCGGCATTTTGGAACACGGCTTGTGCCGCATCGGCGTCGATCATGCGCGTGCGGGGCGCAGGCGTGGCGAACCTCTGTGATGTCGTGAGCATGATGCGCTGGGTCTATGGCGAGGAAATGCGGCAAGAAGACTCACAACACGGTGACAAAATCCGCCGCCAAAGGCCGCACCCGGCTGGGCTTGGCCTTGCTCACCGAGCCGATGACGATAAAGCAGACGGCCTTTTCGTTCGGGGTGAGAGAGAACAGGGCGCGCAACGCGGCTGAATCCATCGCCTGGCCGCTGACCAAACCCGCGCCGAAACCCTGCGCCTGCGCCATCAGCAGCATGTTCTGCAAGGCGCAGCCGAGCGAGACGAGCCGTTCCGTTACTGGAATTTCGTGATGACCGTCGCCGCCCAGCCGTGCAATCGCCAGCGCGAGGAAAGGCGCGCGTGTCGCTTTGGCACGGGCCTCGGCGCGCTGCGTCTCGGTCGCCGTGCAATCCCGTTCGAGCAGGGCTTGCACGAACGCTTCACCGAGTCTGTGGCGCGCCCGATCCGAAACCTCAACCAAACGCCAGGGCAGGAGCAGACCGTGATCGGGTGCCTGCGCCGCGGCTTTCCAGAGCATCGCCACCTGCGCAGTTGTCGGACCGGGGTCGGTCAGTCGCTTGGGCGAAACCTGCTGGCGGCGGGTGATGAGTTCACAGACGAGCTCGGCGTAGTCGGTTTGTTCGGCGACGGTCATGGTGGGGAATGCAAGAAGGGTTGTCTGTCGATCGTGTCCGGCCGGGCATGGTTCGCGCAATGGTGCTGCGATTTTTGGCGGATTCACTTCAAGCTGAGAATCCACTCGACCAACTGTTTCGCCTGCGCCGGCGTCACGTTGGTGTTGGGCGGCATCGGCACCTGGCCCCAAGTGCCGACATGGCCGTGCAGCACCGCATTGACCAGCATGTGTTCGGCGCCGGGCTTGCCGGCGTATTTCTCGGCCACGGCCTTGTAGGCCGGACCGACGATCTTGGCGTCGACAGAGTGACAGGCCAGACAATTCTTCTGTTTGGCCAGCGCCAGCATGTCGGGCGCGGCCCAGGCCTGGGCCGCGCAGGCGCCCCATAGTGCAATGATCAACAGTTTGTTCATGGCGAAACCTCTTCGGATTGTGTTTTCAGGGGAGATCGGATACGGGATGAAAGGAGGAGATGGGCAATGAGGACGACGGCTCCTGGCAACGTTGACGGTGAGGATGGTTGAAAAAACGGGCCTCTTGCGAGACCCGGTCGAGACAGCCGCCCGAGGAGCCAAGCGGCGTCTCCCGCAGCGTCGGCAGCAGGAGACCGCACTCGAAAATCACCGCTTCAAAAACCGCCCCGCCTCATCCTTCGTACAGGCGGCTCTTGGTCGAGACGGTACGCTGCCAGTCGGGCATCGAGCCGATGCGCCGAATGTCGGCCCAACTGCCCTTGTAGTAGGGCAGGAAATGCACGTCCATCGCGGTGCTGGTCACCGAGCCTTGCACGCCCTTGGGCGCGCCGAACACCATGAAGGTCGTGCCGGGCTTGAGCGCGGCTTCCGGGTAGGCCATCGCCGTGGCGGCGCCGTTGTCGTTGTAGACCTCGACCACATCGGTCGGCTTGATACCCAGCGCAGACATGTCCTGTGGATGCATCTGGATGATTGCCACAGGGTACCGGTCGGTGATGAACTTGTCGTACTGGTTGTTGAACCACGACTGCCAGACTTCGTTCAACCGACCGTTGTTGACATAGAACTTGAACTTTGCCTTTTGCTCGGCGGCCGGTTTGAGCAAGCCCGCCCATTTGGCGGGAAATACCTTGGCCTTGCCGTTCTTGGTGCCGAATTTGCCGTCGGTGTAGAGCATGTCGGTGCCGATCATTTTGTCGCCCTCGACCCGCTTGACCGGCAATTGCACGCCGTTGTTGCCGGCTTTGCGCAGCAGATCGTAGGTGACGAGATGCCCGGTGTCGCCGCCCTGGCTGTCGATCTCGCCGGCACCGGGCTGGCCCGCGCGGCGGAATCCGTCGTTGAACGCGTCTTCCTCGGTCGCCCAGTCAAAGCCTTCGAAGCGCTTGGCCATTTTGGCGTTGCCTTCCTTCTCGTACATCGCCTTGATGGTGTTGGCGATACGTGCGGCGATCAGGCAGTCGGGCAGCGCCTCGCCCGGCGGGTCGATGAATTTTTCGCTCAGTCGCATGCGGCGTTCGCCGTTCATCGACGTCAGATTCATTTCGCCGGAGACGGCGGCGGGAAACATCACATGCGCAGCCTCGGCGAGCATGGTGGGGTAGATGTTCATCATGCCGACGAACAGCCCGCCTTTTTGCGTCGCGGCGTAAATCACGTCGACCATTTCCTGCGGTGTCGCCCCGCGCGCCTTGGCCATGGCCGCGCGCACGATCTGGCTGCGGCGGATCACCGCTTCGCGCAGCGCCTGCGCGTTGTTGGTCGTCTGGAAGCTGTTGCACGCCCAGTACGTCATCATCTTGCCCTTGCCGTTGATCAGGTAGTCGTCGACCTCGATCAGCTTGTCGTGCATCGGGATGGGGAAGTTCGCCGCGGGGTAGCGCGACTTCGGCTCGGGGTAGGCGGGACGGCAATAACCCTCCTGGTGGCCGCCCATGCGCACCCAGCCGGTGCCGCGGCGGCCGACGTTGTGCGTGGCCACGACCACCGCGCCCATGGCCTGCTCGGTGACGTAGTTGTTGTTGCCCCAGATGATGCCTTTTTCGAACGCATGCATGACCCGCGGCAGCTTGCCCGGAGCCTTGGGCTTGTAGCTCCACTCGGCAGCCTGCTTGATCTGCGCCACTGGCAGACCGGTAATGCGGCTGCATTCGTCGAGCGACATGCGATTGGTCTTCACCGCCTGATCGAAACCCTCGGTGTGCTGGGCGATGAAGTCCTTGTCGATCCAGCCCTGGTCGACGATGTAGGTCAGCAGGCCGTTCCACAGCGCGCCGTCGGTGCCGGGGTTGATGGCCAGATGCAGCACCTGATCTTTCGCCAGGCTTTCGCTGATGGAAATCGACGGCGTGCGGCGTGGGTCGACGAAGATGAACTTGCCCGCGGCCACGGGCTCGTCGGGGAACATTTTTTTCTTTTTGTCCAGCGTGGCGCCCTGCAGATTGGGCAGCCAGTGCACGAGGAAGTAATTCGTCTGGTTTTCGTAGGGGTTGTTGCCGTTGGCCCAGATGACGTCGGCGAGCTCGGCGTCTTCGTAGCTGTTGTTCAGCTCGAAAATACCCATGTCGCGGTTGCCGAAGCATTCTGAGTTGTACGCCGGGCGATTGTGGATGCGGCAGGTCGGCGTCTGGATCGCCGAAAACACCAGCTTGCCCGTGCCCCAGGTGTTCTCGAAGCCGCCGCCTGAGCCGCCGTGGTCGAACATCGCCACGGCAATGGCGTCCGGCCCCTCCTTGTCGAGGATTTTTTTCACCATGCCGCCATAGATTTGCAGCGCATAGTCCCACGACGTGTCCAGCCACTCGCCGCCTTGGTAGATGCGCGGGTGCAGCAGCCGTTCGCGGGTGATACCGTCTGCGTTGTAGAAGTAGGACGCCATCTTGCCGCCGCGGGTGGAGCTTTGCCCCTGGTTGACCACGCATTCCTTGTCCGGCAGGATCATCACCGCTTTGCGCTTGCCGTTTTTGTCGGTGAGCACATTGGTCATCGCCGGGGTCATGATGGTGGCAAACGGCGGGAGCTGCTTGCGGAAGTCCAGCCCCAGCGCGTTCTGGTTCGGCGCACGGCCGCCTTCGCGGTCGGCGTCCCAGGTGTAGGCGTGGTAGCCGCAGCCGACGATGCAGAACTGGCAGGTGAGGTTGGTTTTTTTGGCGTCGACGGGGGGAAGGGCGACGCGGTCTTTGAATTGGGTCATGATGTTCGTCTCCTCGATGCGGTCACAGCACGTTGGCCTGGCGGCCGTAGATCAATCCGTTCACCGCCACGGCGTGGACGGTGTCGGTCGCGGCGTCGTAGCTGAGCTGGATTTGCGGCAGGTCTTCTGTGGCCTGGCCGCAAATCATCTGCCCGGACTTCTCCGGGTCGAACATGCTGTAGTGGCACGGGCATTTGAAGCTGCGCGTCTTGGCGTCGTACATCAGCGGACAGCCCATGTGCGTGCACAGATTGCTGTAGGCGACGATGTCTCCATCCGGGCCCACTCCGCCCGCCACACGCCGGCCCATCTTGA